>Ga0073929_1000420_pt1 | contig 60680 bp, 52 predicted proteins | sample DewCreD2012metaG_3_FD_76966 | JGI IMG/M metagenome (GOLD analysis project Ga0073929, IMG submission 76966) | Hot spring sediment bacterial and archeal communities from British Columbia, Canada, to study Microbial Dark Matter (Phase II) - Dewar... ... | reverse complement strand
ATACTATTCATGGTAGGGTTATCCTCTCTTTTTTGGAATCTCGACAATTCCGAGGATACCCTACTTTTCTATTGGTGGGAATACACCAATATCATTTACACAAACTATTTTACGTCATCCTAAATAATGTAAAAAAGGAAAACTACAATACAAATAAACTGATGAAAACGGAGATAAGATGACAAAGACAAAGGCAGTAATAGAAACAGGATGGAACTTAGACAATAGTTATGCCCGTCTGCCAAAAGCATTTTTTTCTAGTGTCAATCCGACCCCAGTTCAATCACCGGGAATGATCGTTCTCAATGATCCGCTGGCAACATCCCTAGGGATGGACGTCCAAGAACTGAAAAGCAAAGATGGTGTAGCTATCCTAGCCGGGAACCGGATTCCAGAAGGTGCTTCGCCGCTTGCCCAAGCTTATGCGGGACATCAATTTGGACATTTTACAATGTTAGGGGACGGCCGTGCTATACTTCTAGGCGAACAGATCACGCCTTCGGGTGAACGGTTTGATATTCAGCTCAAAGGTCCAGGGGAAACGCCATATTCTCGCCGGGGCGATGGTCGTGCGGCACTAGGACCGATGCTACGTGAGTACATTATTAGTGAAGCTATGCATGCGCTTGGAATAGCAACAACCCGTAGTCTAGCTGTGGTGACAACTGGTGAGACAGTAATCCGTGAAACCGAGCTACCTGGTGCAATTCTAACCCGAGTGGCTGCGAGCCATTTACGCGTTGGCACCTTTCAATATGCTGCCAAATGGGGCACTGTTCAGGATCTTCAGAGCTTAGCTGATTATACATTGCAACGACATTTTCCAAACGTAGACAATGTAGATAACCGTTATCTTATGTTACTTAAGGAAGTAATCCATCGTCAGGCTGTGTTGATTGCTAAATGGCAACTCGTTGGCTTCATTCATGGAGTGATGAATACGGATAACATGGCACTCAGTGGAGAAACCATCGATTATGGTCCTTGTGCCTTCATGAATGCCTATGATCCGGGAACGGTATTCAGTTCCATTGACGTTCAGGGTCGCTACGCTTATGGCAATCAGCCGAATATTGCCGCTTGGAATCTCGCGAGGTTTGCTGAAACCTTATTGCCGCTGTTACATGAGAATGAAGAGCAGGCGATCAAGCTGGCAGAGGATGCGATTTCAGATTTTGCCGAGATATATCATCAAAATTGGCTTTCCGGAATGCGGGCGAAACTTGGAATTCATGATGAAGAGCAACAGGATGAATCCCTTATTGAGGATCTCCTCAGTTTGATGCAGAAGTATGGTGCAGACTATACCAATACCTTCCGAGCATTAACTTTTGATAAGCTGGAGGATTCGGACCTCAATGGTATTGCAGAATTTGATCAGTGGTATGAGCTGTGGCAAGCGAGATTAGGGAGGCAGCAGGAAACAAAAGAAACAGCGTATCAGTTGATGCGTAGTAGCAATCCTGCGGTAATCCCACGTAATCATCGAGTAGAGGACGCATTAGAAGCAGCGGTGCGTGAAGACTACAGTGTGATGGAGCGGCTTCTAGGTGTTCTATCGAACCCTTATGCGCACTCCCCCGAACAGGATGAATACACCACACTGCCAGCAGCAACATCTCGTCCATACCGAACCTTCTGTGGAACATGATATCGAGGATTGCCCGTACATTGAATTGATCAACAAAAGGCTAGGTGCCCAGGCATCTTGCCTTTTTTCATTGTAAGAGATTATTTTGGTGGGGGATGGTTATAAGAAAATTTTACCTATCTTTGGAAGTTGTCAGCTTGTGGAGGAGAGAAGGCTATGAAACACAGATAGGAGAGAGCAAGGTACACATCAGGAGTTATTAGCCAAAGGCACCGTATACTCAAAACTGGTTATAGTGTAGAAGGGAGTTACTCTAGTCAGAGAGAATTTTTGGAAAAGCATGTAGTAAGTATAATTAGTTAATTCGGAGTGAAGATTATAACGGATACATCAAGCATGGAGGTGATTCATAGTGAACAAACAACGTGCAATAGAGATTTCTCATTCACCTGTTATGGCCAATGTAACTTATGATGGAGTTCCGATTTATATCCAACATGTGGACGAAAAGAATGAAACAGCTAGAATCTATCCGCTAAATCAGCCTGAGAATGAGACAGAGATTTCTTTAAATAGCTTAAAAGAAGAATGAGTGCTCTACAGGCTACCACCCGGAAGCCTGTTTTTTGTTTTTAGCTGATACAAGGAGGAACGTTATGTCCTATATTTGTAGTGTTTGTAATGGAATGGAGTCTTTGCTGAACAACTGCCCTGAATGTAATCGTCTTGCCCAGGATCAAGGGAGACTTAGTGATTATTACGGTCCCTATTCTCCTTATCGACCTATTGATGATTTGAAAGCAACCAACGGTTACGAGGATTTGATTCAGCATACCTGTATACATTTGGCTTATTGTTCAAATTGCAACTACTCATTCCCCGTTTCCATTCAAGAGCATAATACATAAATAAGGGAGGAAACGAAGTGGCTGTAGGCTAAATATGTCGATTAATGTCTTAAATTATTAATTATATTAAACTTTATTTCTTTGGACAGGGGTGTTATAATTTTCCTTAAGATTCATGGTGCTATTAAGAATGAATTATAGGGAGAGATTGCATTGTATTCATACGATTTTGCTAAGGTGTGGTATAAGGTAACACGTGATATGAAGGTTCATATGGATGCTCAGCTGGCTCCAACTTTAACAGAGAGCCAATTAAACGTTCTTGAGTTTATTATGAATCGTGATCAGGTAAAGCCATCAGATTTAACCGATTTCCTAGCAACAACCCCTGCTGCAATTACAACCTTAATGGATCGCATGGAGAAGAGCGGATTAATAGTCAGGGAGAGAGATACACAAGACCGACGCATTGTTTGGTTAAAGCTTACTCAGAAGGGCGAATCAGAAGGCAGAAGAGGCCTCAAGGTTCGTCAGGATTTCCTAGACCAATACCTGGGGCGGATTTCTACACATAATCAACAGTTACTCGTTTATTTACTAGGTAAGGTATCCTCATTATAACAAGATGAATTATGGGAGCTGAACGTTCGCAGCTACCACCATGGATTCAAGATGCGTAGATGCTTCCAGATAATAAGGCTCGATACGCTTATAGTCTTCTACTGTAAGTAAATCGTCATTGCGCTCTGAGAGAATAGCTTCTAAGGGTAGAATGCGATATTGTGATTTGCCATTATCCTTATATTTATGTACATAGGTTGGAATAGCCTTGACTTCCGACAATTCAACGGTTTGATCAGGATAAAGCTTACGTATCCCTACTTCGAATATAACACCAACATCCGTTGGTTTATTACGATTCAAGAAACGATCCTGATTGGAGATGAAATTACCCATCGAGTAGATGACGACGCCTTTTTTATGCACACCTTCATCCGTTGTTACCTCTACAATTTCATAAGGTTGGATGACATGTGGATGACTACCAAGAATAATATCGGCGCCAGCTTGGAATAAGGTATCCACAAGAAGCTTTTGCTCCTCTGTGGGATCAGATTGATATTCATTGCCAAAATGTAAAGCAACTGTAATTAGCTCTGCACCTAGTACACGAGCTTTCTTGATATCAGCTATCATTCGAGTCTCGTTGATCATTGAAACCAGATATGGCTTGCCTTCAGGAATGGGAATTCCATTCGTACCATATGTGTAAGCAAGTATAGCCATAGTTATATCATGATGAGTGACCATGGTAATCTCCTCGGCTTCTTCGGGCGTGGCGGCTGTTCCTACAGGAATCAACCCTCGAGATCGTAGATTGTCCAATGTGCGTAGGATACCCTTCTCCCTACGATCAAGCGAATGATTATTCGTCGTTGTTAGAATGTTAAAGCCAGCAAGCTTAAGTGAATCAGCAAGCTCCGGAGGTGCATTAAATTCGGGGAATCCCGTATAACGAAGATCCTCTCCTGCTAGAGGGGTTTCCAAATTCCCGATAACCCAATCTCCTTGTAAGAAAGGGGTAATCTCTGAGAAGAACGAATCATAATTATATGTGTTAGTTTCAGCGTCATAGCCTGATCGAGTTTGTGGAAGATGCATCATGATATCGCCAACTGCAATTAGCTTGGCTTCCGTATAATAGGGCTCTGGCTCTGGTTCTGGTTCTGGCTCGACTACTGGAGGCTCTAATTCGGTATCTGTCTGGTTAATTTCTAGTTCAAGCTGATTATTGAGCGCTGCATTATAAGACTCTTGATTTGTAGTATCCATGCATGCGCTTGTAAATAGAATAATGATAGTAAGAATTACACTAAGCTTGAATAATCTGTAGGATATAAACTTCATAGTTACTCCTCACGATGATAGGTGGATTCCGACCACAAGTTCCAAGGTTGCTCTTTAGGAGGAAGTGCACTGAAGGTTAATGTTTCCTTGGAGGTTGGGTGGGTTAAACTTAACATAGTAGACCACAAAGCTAATTGCTGGCCTGGCTTGTTCACACTAGCACCATACTTCTGATCTCCGAATAATGGACAGCCAATCGAAGACATCTGCACGCGAATTTGATGGGGTCTTCCCGTTTGCAGATTAATACTTAATAAACTGAATTTCTCGAGCTGTCCCATCGTTACATAGTTTAATCGAGCTTCCTTAGCATCCTTACTCTGAGATGAAGCTACCTTGACCATGTTCGTTGCTGAGTCCTTAATTAGATAATGCTGCAAAGAGGCAGTTATAGGATTAGGTCGTCCATGGACCACCGCATAGTAAATCTTCTTCATCTGATGCGTGCGAATTTGCTCACTTAATCGAGAAGCAGACTTTGAAGTTTTGGCGAATACCATCACTCCCCCAGCGGGGCGATCCAACCTATGAACGAGCCCGAGGAATACTTGTCCAGGTTTGTTATGTCGTTGCTTTAAGTCCTCCTTAAGCAGCGTTAATAGATCTGGATCACCTGATTCATCCTCTTGGGTAGGAACATTCACAGGCTTGATGACAACAAGCAGGTGATTGTCTTCATAGATAACGGGAATGTGAGCCCGCTGTCCAATATCCATACTCAATCCTTATTCCTCCCACCGCGCCGTTGTTCCAGCAGGTAATGTAATCCTTGTTGCTGTAACGGGAAGGCCAATATCTCCACTCTGAATGGTGCCATGGAAACGATTTTTCATGGTTAAGCTAAGTATGTTATCTAGAACGGTAGAAGATAAGCCGGTCGTGTAGGAATTGATGAGAAAGAACAAAGGTTTGTCCGACATAATCTGCAAGCAAGATTCAACGAATGGGTAGAGAGAGGTTTCGAGCTTCCACATCTCACCAGCGGGTCCTCGTCCATAGGAAGGAGGGTCCATGATTATCGCATCATACTTATTCCCACGGCGCTGTTCACGTTGTACAAATTTGAAGACATCATCAGTGATGTAACGAACTGTTCGGTTTTTGAGCCCCGATAATTCAACATTCTCCTTGGCCCATTGGACCATTCCTTTGGCGGCATCCACATGACACACCTCCGCACCAGCGAAAGCTGCTGCGACTGTAGCACCACCTGTGTAACCGAATAGATTAAGAACCTTTATCGGTCTACCTGCAGTTGCAATTTTCTCCATAATCCAAGCCCAATTCACAGCTTGCTCGGGGAATAGCCCTGTATGCTTGAAATTCGTCGGATGAACATGGAAGGATAGGTCACGATACCCTATTGACCAGCGGTCGGGTATCGATTTGTTGAACTCCCATTGTCCGCCACCTGTTGAGCTTCTTATGTATCTTGCATCGGCTTTCGCCCATATTTTATCATTCTTAATTGGCCATATAACCTGAGGATCTGGTCGGCGTAGGGTGACATTACCCCAGCGCTCAAACTTCTCACCATCACCTGTGTCTATACATTCATAATCGTTCCAATCTTCAGTTATATACATATGTTACCTTCTCTCTTTAGAATTCCTTATCACTCATGGATATTCTACAGCATTCAGCAGGAAAATATAAGTCAAAGCTAAATTTCACTTACATTATTATGAATTTATATAGGAACAATAAAGAAAAATACAAAGACGGTGTATCCAACTTGCGAAAGCTTTTACTTATTGATCCACATGCTTCATTAGCTCGCAGACTGCAGATATCGCTTTATTTTGAGAAGGTAGAGGTCGTACAGGAATGGGATGGAATAGAGGCCATTATACGTATTCGTGAATCCTCATGGGATATGGTTGTCATTGGGGATGCGATGAATTTGTCTAGTTTAATCTCTGTATTAATACAACTTCGTTCATTAGATAAATCTGTCCCTATACTTGTTATCATTGACTCAGATCTCTCCAGAGAACGGGTCAGGATGTTCCACCTTGGAGCAAACGATGTGCTTTCTTATCCATATCATATTGAGGAATTAGTTGTGCGTGTACTGAATCTTCTTCATCTTACTGGCCGACATTCTGATCATGGGAATTCGATAATAGTAGGCGAGCTACTCATTGACACGAGGCGACGACTAGTATTTCGACAAGATAAAGAGATACAGCTAACACGAACTGAATATGATTTGTTGTTGTTCTTATCTAAGGAAACCGGGAATGTACAATCTAGAGAGAAGATCTTGTATGAGGTTTGGGGTTATGAATTTCTGGGGAATACGAATATTGTGGATGTGTATATTCGTTATTTGCGCATCAAAATAGATAAAGGATACAAAAATAAGTTGATCAAAACGGTCAGAGGAGTTGGTTATATGATTTCAGATTAATGAGGAAACCGCTCCGACGAGCGGCTCCTTTTGTGCAATTATCGAATGACTCTTCGTGCTGTTTTATAATGCTTTTTCCAGAAAGTAGAGTTTAGCTTGGACATAGTAACGCCAACACCCTTCTTGTAGGTGTGCAGGATGTTACCGTTCCCAGCATAGATGGCGACGTGTGCAATCTTGCCTCTGGAGCTAGAGGTTGAGAAGAATACTAAATCACCTTTTTTGAGATTTCTCTTTGACACATAATATCCTCGTTTAGCTTGATCTTTTGATGTTCTTGGTAAATAAATACCTTTTTGAGCATATAACCTTTTGGTGAAGGATGAACAATCGAATACACGTGTAGTTCTTGTGGATGCGCCATATTGATAAGGTCTACCCCAATAAGTTTTGCCTTTAGAGATAATAGCATTCGCTGTAGATAAAGAGTAAGCCGCTTCGACCTTCTGAGGGAGAATTGTGATTGTTGCAGTGGACAGAAGTGAAAAGCTCAAAGCGATGGTTAGGATACCCTTGGCAATTCGATTTCGAAGCATGTTGTTCGTGACCTCCTTGAGATTGATGTGGCTTGTACGATTCACAGTATATCAAAGTGAAATATGTAACAATTTACTAACTATGCAAAAAAGATTGGGCACACATGCGTTTACATAGAATTATTAGAAAAGTATTAGAATACAGGAGAATTAAACACTTGACATCTCTTCTTAGGGAAGAGTCTGAAATGTATCTTGAAATATTATTAAGTCAGGGGTATTATTAAGTCGTTGTAAGTTGTACGTACAAGTTGATAGATGTTCGACTTACGAAGTAGTTTTCTACTGAATTTCTAAAACCTAGCTTATACTTACGAAGTAGTTTTATCGACCACTCGCGTGGTGGCTGATCATGATGTTGCATCCGCAACAACAAGACAGCTACATCAAAAACCTAGCTTATGCTTACGAAGTAGTTTTATCGACCACTCGCGTGGCCATCAAAAACTTTTAGGAGGAAAAAGCAAATGATAATCACAAAACAGCAAGTGTTCTGGTTTATTACTGGAAGTCAGCATCTATATGGTCCAGAAACGTTACAGCAGGTAGATGAGCATTCTCGAATAATCTCTGATGGCATGAATCGAGATGATAAAATTCCATGTAAAATTATTGTTAAACCAGTCGTAAAAACCCCTGAGGAAATCCGCGCAATATGTATTGAAGCTAACTCGGATGAGAGCTGCGCAGGAATTATTACTTGGATGCACACCTTCTCACCAGCTAAGATGTGGATTGCTGGGTTGACCGAGCTTCGTAAGCCATTATTACATTTACATACACAATTCAATCGAGATATCCCATGGGACAGCATTGATATGGATTTTATGAATCTTAATCAATCTGCTCATGGTGATCGTGAGTATGGCTTTATTGGTGCTAGAATGGGAGTTGCGCGTAAAGTTGTTGTAGGATACTGGGAGGACACAGAGGTCCGTAGTCGGATATCTGGTTGGATGCGGACTTCTCTTGCTATTACTGAAGGACGTACCCTCAAGGTTGCTCGTTTCGGCGATAATATGCGTCAGGTAGCTGTAACCGAAGGCGATAAGGTCGAAGCACAGATCAAATTTGGCTGGTCCATTAATGGTTATGGCATTGGGGATCTTGTGGATAGAATGAAGGATGTTTCAGAAGCTCAAGTGAAAGCACTATTAGATGAATATAATGAGCTTTACGAAATAACTTCTGAAACGCGTAGTAATAAGTGGGATAACATTGTAGAGCAAGCTCGGATTGAGCTTGGTATGAAGGCTTTCCTCGAGGCTGGTGGATTTACCGCGTTCACAACCACCTTTGAGGATCTACACGGAATGAAGCAGCTTCCCGGACTTGCGGTTCAGCGATTGATGGGAGCAGGCTATGGATTCGCTGGTGAAGGTGATTGGAAAACCGCAGCGATGGTTCGGATGATGAAGATCATTGCGGGGAATGAAGGCACCTCATTCATGGAGGATTATACGTACCATATGGAACCGGGGAACGAACTGGTACTAGGTTCACACATGCTAGAGATATGCCCGACCATTGCGGGTACTCGTCCTAAGCTGGAGGTTCATCCGTTAGGTATAGGTGGTAAAGAAGATCCAGCACGTATGGTATTCGATTGCAGAGCCGGTTCTGCACTTAATGCTTCATTAGTCGATATGGGTAATCGATTCCGGTTGATCATTAATCTGGTGGATGCAGTAAAACCGATCCACGATATGCCTAAACTCCCAGTAGCACGTGTTCTATGGAAACCACAGCCATCCCTACGTGATGCTGCGGAAAGCTGGATACATGCCGGAGGAGCTCATCATACTGTATTCTCTTATGTAGTAACGACGGAGCAGCTTGTAGATTGGGCTGAGATGTCAGGTGTAGAATGTGTAATTATTGATAATAACACGTCGACCTTACAATTCCGTAATGAGTTAAGATGGAACGATATGTACTGGCGTATGAAGTAAGCGATAGAATCCTCATCTTGACTTACTTCAGAGGAGTATATACAATAATAACATTGTCATTACATAGCACGTATCTAAGCACGATCTGGAGGAGCCTGTCACCAAGGGCTCTTTTTTTGTTTTTTTAGTGACTCATTTTTTTATAAAAATAAGGGGGATTGAGCGATAAATGTTGTGAGATGTTAATGGGAATACTAGATAAGATTGTGTTTAAAAAGTAGAGTATAATCGGAGGAATCATAATGGAGCAGCAAGCTATATTGGCAATTGGTATTTTTCTTGTAATCTATGCACTTATTATTTCGGAAAAGATTCATCGTACAATCGTTGCCATGATCGGCGGACTTCTCATGGTTCTGCTAGGTATTGTGGATCAAGAAACGGCTATACACCACATAGATTTTAATACATTAGGTCTACTTATTGGTATGATGATTATTGTAAGCATAACTGCTGATACAGGATTGTTTAAATATATTGCTGTGTGGTCAGCAAAGAAATCCAAAGGCGACCCTGTACGCATTATGATTTCATTATCAATTATCACCGCTGTTGGATCTGCATTATTAGATAATGTAACAACAGTACTTCTTATGGTGCCCGTCACCTTTAGCATTACACGGCAATTACGTGTGCCTCCGATGCCGTATCTTATCACTATGATTATTGCTTGTAATGTTGGTGGAACGGCAACACTTATTGGGGATCCACCTAATATCATGATAGGGAGCGCCGTTCCGGAATTGACGTTTATGGCATTCATCTACAACTTAGCTCCAATCGCAATAATCATATTTGCTGTAATATTACCTATTTTCGTACTATTATTTCGCAAGCAGATTCAAACTACACCTGAATTAAAACAAAGTATTATGGAAATGGATGAAAAAGAGCTTATTACGGACCACAAAATGCTTCGTAAGTGTTTGGCCGTATTAGGGTTAACGATTCTTGGATTCTTCCTTCACCAATTGCTGCACTTAGAATCAGCTACTGTTGCATTAGCAGGCGCGTTTCTATTATTACTTCTGACCGGTGAGCATGTTATGGAAGTTGCGCTGACCAGGGTTGAATGGTTGACGATATTCTTCTTCGTAGGTTTGTTCGTTCTAGTTTCCGGACTCATTGAGACAGGCGTAATTTCCCAGCTTGCAGCACAAGCGATTGAATTAACCAACGGGGATCCGGTTGCGACTGCTCTTCTAATTTTGTGGCTTAGTGCTATTGCATCAGCGTTCGTGGATAATATCCCGTTTGTTGCGACCATGATTCCTATGATTAAAGAGATGGGGAATATGGGTATAGCTAATCTTGAGCCACTCTGGTGGAGTCTTGCACTAGGAGCATGCTTAGGTGGTAACGGTACATTAATTGGAGCAAGCGCTAATCTTATTGTTGCTGGAATGGCGGGTAAAGAGGGTCATCCGATCAAATTTATGACGTTCTTTAAATATGGTTTCCCGATTATGATATTAACTGTCTTAATTGCAACCGTTTACGTATACTTTAGATACTTAATATAATTAAATCGAGGAGTGATTATAGAGATGACACTTACTTATCGTCATAACAAGGAAGTTATTCAGATTAGTGAAACGCCGAATGTTTCGGATGTAGAATTTGATATTAAGGTTTTGGCGGAAGACAAGTGGGCTGGGATTAAGGAGCTGCAGAGGACCTTCGAGGACAATGATGTGCATACCGATGTGTTATTCTACCCTTATGAAAACCACCATTACAAAGTAATTGTACGTATCGATTACTATGCCGATTTTATACTGGGACTGATGAAGCACCATCTATTGGAAAGTGTTGAGTGGGTTTAATAAATAACGTAATTTAAGAACAAACAGAGTATCCATTAGAGATTTTCGCTACTGGATGCTCTGTTTTATTATTCGCCCAGAAAGAGAGTGGATCATTGTACTAGTTGTCCGATTTGGAGAATGGTACTGAAGCTCTACGACATAAATAAGTGGCGTCCCAGGAAGTGAAGTTAGGTAATACATATTCACCTTCGGTTCGGCGGCAAGCTTTCCTTGAAACCCGTCCTTGGCTTTCTTGATGGCCTTTTTCTTGGAGAAAGCTGGTTGCATGGGGCGGTTAAATAACTGCTTCTCGAGTTTAGGGTGGATGGTGCCTTCAACCCGCCGGATTACTCCTTTGTGATCCATACTAACATCAAGCCAGTCTCCCCATACAGGCGTTCCGAATAACAAATGCTGCGTACGCACTTTAATTAAATCATGACCTCGTTCAACTTCGATGACTTTAATATCGCGATTAGGATTTCTGATTCCATATGATGACTTTACTTGCTTTAGAAATTCATAGGTTATCCACGATGGAGAATGTTTGGATGGACGTGATAAAGCTCCAGTTATTAATGAAGGGGTATTCGTATTCTCATTCCATTCGACCCTTAATGTACCGTTACTTTTCTTAGCTAACGCTTGTATGGCCCATGAACTTCGAGGATTATCAGTGGCTGTCGCATATGGAATAGATGAGGAGAATAGTGTAGCGATTAAGAAGATGATGCAGAGAATGGATTTGTTCATCAGACTGCCCCCTTAAAAAGCGATATTATACATATTCTGGGCAAATCATGCGGGGAGTATTCATTAAGTGAAGAGAAAAGAAGATAGAGGGCTAACGAGAAGCAGATTCTTGCTTAAGAAGCCTGATCATTGGTAGATTATTCCGAATTCAAACGTATCTTCCTATAGACGAATCCGTTGATAATAATGATCGTAAAGCTAATCAATTTCATTGTTAATCTCGTCTCATTTCATTTTGTGTTTTCGTAATCCAAAATAAAAATCTTAGCCTTCCTTATGGAGTAGCTTGATAGAATAGCTTGCTAAAATGTGAAGGTTTACCCAATAAGTATCCTTGTCCTAAATGAACACCCAAAGCCTTTGCAGTTGCCAAATCCTTTGATTTTTCAATTCCTTCCAAAACTAATTTAATATGATTATTTTGGCAAAAGTGCAAAATCATTTGTATCATATCTTGCTTTCTCCTTGAAATAGATAAATCAATGGAAAAATATTTATCCAATTTAATATAGTCTGGTTCGAGTTCTATTATGGCACGAAGTGAAGAGTCCCCTTTTCCGACATCATCAAGTGCAAAGGTATATCCTAGTTTAGCCTTTATTAAATTCACTGCTTTTTTAAGTGAATCCATGTCAGGTACTTTTTCAGCTTCGTTCACTTCAAAGATAAGCTTTTTGCTAAGAGACGGATTATTATTGAGTTTATCTAAAAATTTATGAAAAGAGGGGTGAATCAATGTGGATGGATAAACATTAAGGAACAATTTAATGTGCCTTATACTTCTATAATCTCCATACATGGACAAAGCAATAAAAATGGAGGAAGTATCCAACTCAAAAAGTTTGTTATTTGCAATTGCGTATTGAAATAGCAATTCAGGATTTTTTATGAACTCAGAACGTAATAGAACTTCGTAACCATACACTTGCTGACTTTTCAAATCAATAAGAGGTTGGCAAGCATGATGAAAATTTTTCTCTTGTATGATTTTGTCAATATATATTTCGTTTAAATCTGACATGGTGAAAACTCCTTCTTTTTATACTGCGAACCAAAAGATGGACGACGATGACCTAGTATTGTATACACGCCATCTCATAAAATTAGAAAATTTAAGGTAATTTATTACACTATTTTTATGAATATTGGTTTGTAGTATATCACCTATATATAACCAGTATCTTTATTTTTGAAACGACTATCAAGGCATAGCAGAACAACAAGGACGGACGTGTGAACATTTTGCATAATAATTGACTATGCAAGGGAAAATATCCTACTGAATATTAAGTTTAGGTGAGTGGAACAAGTAACCCTTCGGGGTTTTTTCTTTTGTCATAGGGTATGATAAACTTAAAGAAAATTTACCAACAAAGTGGAGGTGATGCCCAAATGACAACGAACAATAATATACCCAATAGATTAGCCAAGGAGAAATCACCGTATTTGCTGCAACATCAGTTTAATCCTGTGAACTGGTTCCCTTGGTCAGATGAGGCTTTTGAAATTGCAAAACGCGATAATAAGCCTATCTTTTTATCTATTGGGTATAGCTAACGTTGGTTATCCTAAGTACTTGCCATTGGTGTCACGTCATGGAACGAGAATCATTCGAGGATGTAGAGGTAGCAGAGCTATTGAATAAGCATTATGTATCGATAAAGGTAGACCGTGAAGAACGTCCCGATGTCGATCATCTGTATATGACGATTTGTCAGGCGATGACTGGACATGGCGGCTGGCCGCTAACGGCTATTATGACTCCGGAGAGAAAGCCTTTCTTCACAGGGACTTATTTTCCCAAGCAACAAAAGCACGGTCGGATCGGAATAATGGAAATATTATCTCAGCTGAACGACAAGTGGAACAATGAGCAAGATCATGTAGTGTCAGTGAGCGAGAATATCGTGGAGCGGACGAAGAAACAAACCTTGATTGAGCTAGAAGGTGATGTCGATGGCACTATTCTGGATAAGGCTTTCGAGGGTTATGTGAATATGTTTGATTTGCAGCATGGCGGTTTTGGTAAGGCGCCCAAATTCCCAACCTCACACAATCTTTCGTTCCTACTCAGGTATGCCAGTGTGAAGAATAATCCACAAGCCTTGTCTATGGTGGAGAAGACGCTAGACAATATGCATCGCGGTGGTATGTATGATCATGTGGGCTTCGGATTTTCGAGATATTCCACGGATGAACGTTGGCTCGTGCCTCACTTCGAGAAGATGCTGTATGACAATGCATTACTTGCCATTACATATACTGAAGCGTATCAGGTAACGGGAAAAGAGAAATATGCGACAATCGCAGATCAAATATTCAGCTATGTTCTTCGTGATATGACTGGGGCGGAGGGTGGATTCTATTGTGCGGAGGATGCGGACTCAGAGGGTGAAGAGGGTAAATTCTATGTATGGACTCCTGAAGAAGTCATCGAGGTATTAGGGATAGAAGAGGGAGAGCTTATCAATCGTATCTATGATATTACCGATAAGGGTAATTTCGAAGAAGCAAACATTCCTAATTTGTTAAAGCATTCTATAGAGGATTACGCGGAAAGCACCGAAATTCCACTTGAACAGCTACAAGCTACGGTAAATCGTTCACTACAGAAGCTGTTCGACCATCGTGAAGCACGAATTCATCCTTATAAGGATGACAAAATTCTAACCTCTTGGAATGGTCTTATGATTGCTGCCTTTGCTATTGCGGCGAGAGCTTTCGATAAAACCGATTATGCAGATGCGGCAGAACGTGCAACAGATTTTGTGATGTCACGACTGCGGCGAGAGGATGGGCGATTATTAGCGAGATATCGTGATGGTGAATCAGCTTACTTGGGTTATATCGATGACTATGCCTTCATGGTATGGGCATTAATCGAGCTATACGAAACCACGTTCAACACGACATATTTGGAGCAGGCCCTTGAATTAAATAAACAGATGGTCGATCTGTTCTGGGATCAAGAGAAGGGTGGATTCTTCTTCTATGGTCATGATGCGGAGCAGCTATTCACAAGGATGAAGGAAACCTACGATGGCGCTATCCCATCAGGTAACTCTGTAGCGGCCATGAATTTAATTCGGCTTGCTAGAATGACAGGAGATTCAGCGATAGAAGAGCTGTTCGATAAACAGGTGAAGGCATGCTCAGGTGCCATAGAACGTTATCCATCTGGCCACTCGATTATGCTCATTGCTCTATTACATGCCTATGAGCCAAGTCGAGAAATTGTGATAGCTGGTGCATTGGGTGATACTAAGCAGCAGCAATTGGTCGCGGAAATCAGATCTAAATTCTTACCAAACACGGTATTGATGATAAATCCTGATGGTGATCTCGGATTAGAAGCTCGGAAGCTCATGCCGGTAATTGCCGACAAGACTACGGTAGATGGGCAACCGGCGGTCTATATTTGTGAGAATTATGCATGCCAAACACCTATAACGGAGCTCGAACAATTAGGTAAAGCACTCATGGCTCCAGCGTAGAATATAGGGGATATCAGTCATTGACTGTTCACTCCTATTGCGTTTTTCTTGGACCTTACGAGAATTTGGGTTTACCTTACGGCAGTTTTCTGCTAGAATAGATGCAATATTGAAATGCGATGAAGAGAAGAGTAGATACATGGATTCTTTGGCAGAGAGCTCCGATTGCTGAGAAGGAGTAAAGAATTCTTTATTGAAAAAAGTCTCAGAGCAGCACATCGGAACTCTAATTATAGGGATGTTGTGCCAGGAGCTCCTGTTACAGAGCTAGAGTATAAGCTTATGCCGTACTCGAAGAGGCTAATATGGTAACCTATTAGCGAACCTAGGGTGGTACCGCGAGTATACAAATCTCGTCCCTAAGACAAACGTCTTGGGGGTGGGATTTTTTTGTTCGTTCCAAATGGAGAATGTAGCAAGTACGCAACATATTGTAGATTAACAGATTATTGCGAGTTGTGCTTTCTTGACCTAATAACATCCTATTAAGAAAGGGTTTGAATTTGTTATGAGAGAAAAATTAAAGGTTGGTATTGTCGGAGGAACGGGAATGGTAGGCCAGCGGTTTGTTCAGTTGCTGGACCAGCATCCTTGGTTTAAAGTTACTGCCATTGCTGCAAGTGCCAGTTCGGCAGGTAAAACGTATGAAGAATCTGTGCATGGCAGATGGAAGCTGAATAGCCCCATTCCTGAAGAGGTAAAAAAAATCGTTGTTCAAGATGCTTCAAAGGTAAACGAAGTTGCGTCTCAGGTTGATTTTATCTTTTGTGCGGTTGATATGAAAAAGGATGAAATCAAAGCGTTGGAAGAGGCTTACGCAAGAACAGGAACCCCTGTAATTTCCAATAATTCAGCTCACCGGTGGACACCTGATGTCCCGATGGTCATTCCAGAGGTGAATCCTGGGCACATTGAAATCATTCATACACAGAGAAAACGATTGGGTACCTCGACTGGATTTATTGCTGTTAAGCCCAACTGTTCCATTCAGAGCTATGTGCCCGCACTTCATGCACTGCTGAATTATAAACCAACACAAGTAGTTGCATCGACGTATCAAGCGATTTCTGGTGCCGGCAAGAACTTTACAGATTGGCCCGATATGCTTGATAATGTCATCCCTTATATTGGCGGCGAGGAAGAAAAAAGCGAGCAGGAGCCACTCCGCATATGGGGGAGCATTGAGAACGATATCATTATCAAGGCAAGTGCCCCGTTAATTACTACACAGTGTATTCGGGTTCCAGTAACGGATGGCCACTTGGCAACTGTATTCGTATCGTTCGAGAACAAACCTACACAAGAAGAGATTCTCTCTCATTGGCTGCAATTCAAAGGACGCCCGCAGGAGCTTAGTCTGCCAAGCGCTCCTAAACAGTTCATTACTTACTTCGAAGAAGAGAACAGACCGCAGACGAAGCTAGATCGTGACATTGAGCAAGGTATGGGAGTATCGGTAGGAAGATTACGCGAGGATTCCATATACGATTATAAATTTGTAGGATTATCGCACAATACTTTGCGCGGAGCAGCAGGTGGTGCTGTTCTGATCGCTGAACTACTCCAAGCAGAAGGGTACATTCAGGCTAAGTAAAACACTGACCTGATTGCCAATAATAATCGACTATACCAAGTAAGAAATAAGCTGTCCAAAGTCATAGAGACTTAGGACAGCTTATTCCATATATCGTCATATACGATATCGTCAGGTTTAATCTTGTTGAATAGTCACTGTGTAGCCTGTAGGAATATAGGTTACAGCTTCAGGTGTTGTAATAACCTGAGCATACATTTTACCTTCTTCAGGATACTGTAATTTGTAGAAGATAACCGCTTTCTGATCAGCTTGGAACTCAATTCGAGTGATCATTAATTGATAACCCGCGTTGGGCTGTTCTCCCCACGATAGGGTAACCTTCTGGATATCTTCATTGACATTGGTTGAGCTCATAGTTACAGGGTCTTCTGCGACAGGCTCATCAACGGGAAGATTAGGATCAGGCATTTGATAAGGATGAGCTTTCATAAACGCTATCGCATCGTAAAGCATAACTCCTGCTTCCATACGTGTTATTGCTTGCTTGGGAAGAAAGTTGTTGTCTTTGTCTAATTGAGTAATCTGTGCATTTAATAGCAATTGAATGCTGTGTTTATAGTCGGGATTAATATCAGCATCATCTTCAATGACGTATAACTTTTTGGTGAAGGGATAGTCACCTTTAATCAACATTGCCGATAATAGGTGGTGTGCAAATTCTTCTCGCGTCATTTCAGCATCGGGGTCAATATCCCTTGGTAGCTCTACACCATTAACAGCAGCAATAATAAAGGAATCCGTATACCACGCATCCTCAGGTACGTTATTGAATGAATCGCTTGCTAACGGCGCCTTGATGAAGAGAAACGCGGCAAGGCTTAATTCGGTTCCCTTCACAATTAATTGCACACCCTCAGCATTAGTGAGCTTATTCTCCCCTTTGAATAATTCGCCATTTACATAACCTTCGATTATACCTCTTTTTTGGAGCTCTTTAATTTTAGTTGCCTCCGGACTTTCTGGTAAATCGTTGAAGGCATATACGTTCGTTGCGAAAATCATAATGATAACAAGTGTTAAAGCAAGAATTCTTTTGTAGTTCATATTTAATCTCTCCTTTGATAATGTCAGTATCTACTAGACGGTTCCTCCTCCAAAATGTTGCAAAAAGTAAGATAAGGGCCATTCTACTTGTTTATATATTCCGTATTTATGTATAAAAATAATAATTGCCGTAAAAACGTATAAAAAAATTATTTGCCATAAATATGTATAAAAATTATAATGAGAAGGAAGGAGGGTACTCATGGATAATAGAAAGCTTTGTTTGGCTATCGTTGCAGATATTAAACACTCCGGAATCGTTCGGAATGATAGACTTAAATTAGCAGTTGAGGATATTTCACAGCAACTTAATGCTAAGTATAAAGAACATTTAATCCATGAATTTGCTCTCAAGAATGGTGATGAGATCGTAGGGGTGATGTCATCATTTGCAGAGGGATATTCAGCCTATAAACAGTTATACGAATTATTAGAACATCACAAATTAAAAGCATATATCGGCCTCGGTGTCGGATATATGGAGGATATCTATGAGAAGGATGTTCATAAAATTTATGGAACAGCAATTACGAATGCCTATCGAGCTGTCAATCATTTCCTGAAGATGAACAAGTCCGAGGCAAGGCAATTTAATAACTATAATAAGGATATTACAACTTATGTTTACGATGAAGATCAACTATTCCCTTATGACGCTATAAATCACTTTATTACTTATATCAACCAAAAAAATGCAAAAAGAACAAAAAAGCAAATCGAGGTCATTGCTTATATGGAGAACAATCCCCAGCTGAATTATAAGGAAATCTCTACAAGGTTTAATTATTCCGAGGTTAATATCTACAAAATCCTTCAACGATCAGAGTACCAATTAGTTAAGGATGCAGAGGATAGCCTTAGGAACTTGCTTACGTTTATACAAAAATCGTTAGTTCACACGTCCTTGGAGCTTAGATGAAAGGATGATTCCTATGATGTATTCCCTAATTTATGTATTCATTCTTGGACATCTGATCTCATCCTTTTGTCTACAAGGGCGAAATTGGTTTCAAGATAGCTTTAAAAGTTATGTAAGCTATAATTTTATTGTTCAGTTTATTGTAACAGCATTATTGTTATATACGTTATTCGAGCTTGATCGTACGCTCATTATCGCGACGTTAGTAATAGCTTGCCTTCACAGTATAGTAGGCTTTCCTATACGTTCCAACCTATTTGCAAGGGAATCCAGAATAGTTCTGTTTGTTGGTACGCAATGCCTTCATATGTTGATTATTTTCACCTGTTATTATTATCTCGTACAACCGTATTCCATACGTTCCTTCATAGGAAGCTTATATGAATTTTTCTTTGTACAGGAATGGACGCTGGTGAATGCTGAGAGAATCATTGGTTTTGGAATTACTGGAGTAGTATTATTATTCTGTTGCTCAGAATTTATTAATCATCTATTTGTTGATCTGAAGAGAACTCCCGATAGAACAAAAACATTAAGAAAAAAATATCCTCTACATCAAGATAATCAATCACAGATAAGTGCCAATCAGGTTGCAGCAAGTATAGATACGCCGGGAATTTCCCGACAGGGCTTGGAGATGTTAGGCTATAATATAAAAGGATTCTCGGTGGAAGAGACTATTGAAATCACAACAAAACTCTCGGACTCGAACAAAGAACTGAAACATAAGTTTGTTAAATCCACCATGGATAACTCGGTTGTCTCTGCAAGAAAAGGAACATATATTGGTATGCTAGAGCGACTTCTTATTGTAATTCTAGTGGTGAAGGGTGCCTATACAGCTATTGCATTTGTGGGTGCACTCAAAACCTTGACTCGATTTAAGCAATTTGATGAGAAGGATTTTGCAGAAGAATACTTAATTGGAACGATGATAAGTGCATTATTCGCTCTTATATGTGGACATGTCCTCCTGAAAATCATCTAAACCAGAAAGGGGCTATACCCACGTAGTCCAACTACAATAGGTATAGCCCCTGTTGATATAATAACTCTACTTATTCTTAATCATAGTTTCCCATATGGCTGCATCTTCATGACCTAGTCTCCATGCAGCTACGCCAGCCAAATCATATTTCTTAGCCAGCTCAAGGCGTGCCTGTACGGTTTTCTCATCCTCGATCCAGAACACATAAGTCAGACCATTCTCCATGTAGGAGATCTTGTATTGTTTGAATTTTTCATCCCAGACAGCTGTTGTTTTCTTAGAGGCCATTAACGCAGGGATATTCTTCATGACAATCGCACGATTCCCTACAAGCTTACCTTCACTATCGATAGCCCATTCTCTCACATAGAAAGGTATACCGAGTAACAGCTTCTCCCTAGGAATGCCATAGGAGAGGAATTCTTGAACACCTTTCTCCGTCCATTGCAAGCCAGCTACGGATCCTGCGGTTGGGCTGCCGGAGTAATGGTGGTCGTAAGTCATGGTTATAATATAATCGACGATTCCGCCAATTAGTGCATGATCGAAGGCTGTCAGATGATTCCAGGCTAAGCTGCCCCGGGATAGATCAATCGAGATGATTAATTTCTTAGCATGACCTGCAGCGGTAAGGTTACGGATGAATGTTGTGAAATTCTCTCGATCTTTACCAGATATCGACTCGAAATCAATATTCAAACCCTCTACACCTAGTAGGGAAGCCTTATCTATCAGAGCTTTAATAAACTTGGCTTGCGCAATAGGATCCTTCAAGAATGCGGTAGTCAGCTTAGAGTCAAACTGATTATGCACGAGAGGGTGAATAGCAAATGACTGATTTTCTAGCCATTTTACAGTTTCAGGATCTGAGGAATCCTTCATTGTACCATCTGGACTTACTAGCTCGAACCAAGTAGGAGAGACGATATCAAGTCCCATTGTCTGTGAAACGTGGGATTTAATCGTATCCGGTCTAGAGGAGCCATTCCATCCCAAGAAAATCAACTTACGTTTGTTGTCCCACAATATCTCATCATGAAGCGTAACAATGGAAGCATTGGCATAACCTTTTGCTACCTTATGAGCCTCATAGAGATCGTTATATCCTTTGACAAAATTATCGTTCTGTAATACTTGGTAGTAGGGGTGGCTACTCCAAATTTCTCGATTATCAACTCGGATCGTCGATTTCCCAAATTTCTTAGCGTATTGAATTGCTTCATCTAAACGAAAGAAATTTTTAATTAATCTATCATTCTGATAAACTTCATTAGGCTTAAGATTGCTATAAACAAGTTTATTCTTCTTGATCTGGTAGATCACGGACTCATCATAAAGCGAAGCCACAACAATGGCATCTCCAAGGTACCCGAATACCCAATCATCCTGAGTTTCGCCTGCTATGTACATTTGGTAAACCCGTTCACCTTTCCGCAATTGTTCTTCACGCTCATCCGAAATATTGTCCCAAACCCATTTGTTCGTGCTCAGATCAATCACATGAACATTTGCCCACTTCTTGGCTTCCTTCTGAGCGGATGCCAGATCATTGAATAGCCAGTTATCTAGAAACATATCATTCTGCATTAATTTAAATTGCTGTTTAGGCATTGAATAAGAATGCCAAACCCATCCACTAGATTTCATATCACGAATACTAGAGTTACTATATAATTTGGCAATCTTAATAGCTTCATCCAATGTCGCGAATTGCCATTGAGGTAAAGTTGTATCCTTCTGATACACACGGTAACGGGGGAAGTTATCCCATACCCAGCTTCGATTGGAGATAAGCTCTACGTGGCTGTTCCTAAGCTTTGCTGCATGTATCTTAGCCTTATCTAATGTAGCGTATTCCATGATAGGTCGATTCTCTTCATAAACCCGATATTTAGTTGTTAAATCGGCAGCATTAGCGGAACCGATCATGATCAATTGAGATAATAATACAATAGCAACGAGCAACCCTACGGACTTTTTGAACACCTTATCACACTCACTTTCGTATATTGAGTCTATTAACTACTCTACTCATATAAACGGGAATACTAGCTATTTGTTGCGATGGAAGATTAATACAAATCCAAGTAAGCACCATAACAAGAACAGATTTGTGATAGAATATGTTCAACTAATATTAGAGGAATGATTAATATAATTAACTATCCAGAGGCATATATCGAATACTTGGAATATTATCACGGTACACGTGATTATTTTGAATGCCATGAAGTACTTGAGGAATATTGGAAGGAGCACCCAGATAGCCCATTTAGAATGACCTGGGTTGGGCTCATTCAGCTTGCTGTGGCGATGTATCATCACCGCCGTGGGAATTGGAAGGGGGCGAAGAAGATGCTCGCCAGCGCTATTCGTATACTCGATGATCAGGATTTAGCTCAGCTGGGTATTGCGGCAGAACCCTTATTACTTCTCATGAAAGAACGATTATTATTACTCGAACAGGACAACCAGCTGGTGTTCACGGACATGAACATTCCATTCATTGACCATACTTTACAGGAACGAATGACGAAGATAAGGACCGATGACATGGTCATCGATCTTTATCTGCTCAATAAACATACCTTGCGCGATCGTTCAGATGTCATTCGATTACGCCAAGCAGAATGGCTTAGAAGAAAATCTCTGCAGGACTAGTCGTCGTACCCGTTGATTACAATCTCTAACTTTCCCGTTACTGGATCGATAATGAGTCCGTGAACCGGGAGCTCACGCGGGAGAAGAGGGTGATTGTTAATAATAGAGACACTGGTCTCAACACCTTCTCTAACATTATCAAAGCCCTTCAACCAGTTGTTCAGATTTATTCCAGAATGGTTTAGTGTTGAGATTACATCGGGATCAATGCCACTGTTGATCATCTTCTCCTTGACCCGTTCTGAATTGATACCGGTCATTCCACACTCATAATGACCTACGACGAATACCTCCTCAGCTTGGAGCTCATAGACAGCAACAATAATACTACGCATTATATTGCCGAAGGGCTGAGTCACAATGGCTCCAGCATTATGTATGATTTTGGCGTCGCCGTTTCTTAAATTCATGGCTCTTGGTAATAATTCGACTAAACGTGTGTCCATACAGGAAAGAATGACCATTCGTTTATCGGGAAACCGGGTAGTCATAAACTCTTCGAATAATTTCTTCTCTACGAATAATTCATTATGTTCAATGATTTCAGAAAGCCTTGTTATCATGCTAACGAACCTCCGGTTTTATCAATTAGTGGTATGAATAAATTATAAATCTGACTTTTGCTTTTTAGCTCGAAAACCCGCTTCGTTTGGTTATATCCTAATGTAAGATGATCCTCGAAGAATATTTCTTGACGAGCTGCGTAGATGATACGCACATCTTGATCAAATCCTATCAAATCCTCAGAAGACATATCATTCATACGCCAGAGCTGGACGACACCGTTAACAGCACAACCACAGCCTTCAGTATCATAAACAAGCTTAATTGTAGGTTGCTCTGAAGGGTTCATATGTAATAGTTGATCCAAAGCTTCCTGAGTTGGAGTAATATACATCTGCTAATCTCCTTAAAGACTTGAAGTCATTCTTAATAAGTGCATTATTTAAGTTTATCATCGAGGCATGCTTTGTGACAAGTTGAATGGGTATTAAGATTTCATGTATGATATACATACTGTTTTTTAATGCTACACGAAAAGAGGAATCGTTGATGAATGAGCATATTCTGAGTGAATTTCGCGATTTGGTTAAGAAAATAAAAAGTTATGAAGAAGCATTAGCTGTCATGTATTGGGATTTGCGTACAGGGGCTCCAAAAAAGGGTGTAGAAACACGATCTGAGGTAATAGGTGTTCTCTCCACAGAGATGTTCAAGCTATCCATTTCTAGCGAAATGGGGTCTTACTTAGAGGAGTTATCTCAGGTCGACCAATTTGAATCTCTAGATGAGATGAATCAAAAATTAGTTATAGAGTGTAAGAAGGAATATGAGCGTAGTGTGAAAATTCCACCAGAGATGTATCAAGAGTATGTCGTACTAACCTCTCAGGCTGAATCCATCTGGGAGGATGCGAAGAGAGCCTCGGATTTCGCCATGTTCCAGCCTTACCTAGAGAAGATTGTTACATTTAATCAGAGGTTCGTAGAGCTGTGGGGCTATGAGGGGCACAAGTATAACACGCTGTTAGATATGTATGAGCCGGGAGTTACCATAGATCAATTGGATGAAGTGTTCGGAGAGCTGCGTAAGCATACTGTTCCCCTTGTACATAATCTGAAGGACGACCCTAAGAAGCTGGATACATCATTCCTCAAGCAGCAGTTTGATGTAAGTAAACAGAAAGAGTTTAGTTTATTCATCCTTAAGCAGTTAGGTTATGACTTTGAGGCGGGCCGCTTGGATGAAAGCGAGCATCCTTTTGCTACCGGGTTGAATCCTGGAGATGTTCGAATAACAACCAAATTTAAACCATCTGACATTGCCTTTGCATTGTTCGGCACGATACATGAATGTGGGCATGCGCTGTACGAGCAGAATATATCACCCAATCTCATAGGTACTCCATTATGTAATGGGGCATCGATGGGTATTCATGAGTCACAATCGCGTTTCTGGGAAATCTACATTGGCTCAAGCCTACCTTTCTGGAAACGATATTATCGTGATCTACAACAGCACTTCCCCTTGCAGCTAGATGGCATATCCGTTGAGCAATTCTATCAAGCGATTAATCAAGCACAACCTTCATTGATCCGAATTGAGGCGGATGAGCTTACTTACAATTTACATATTATGATTCGTTACGAATTAGAGAAGGGCTTAATTGGTGGAGACATTCAGGTAGCAGATCTACCTCGTTTGTGGAATGAGAAGTATGAGCAATATTTGGGCGTGACACCTAGTCATGATGGAGAGGGAGTTCTTCAGGATGTGCATTGGGCTGGAGGAGCCTTCGGATACTTCCCCTCGTACTCACTTGGCAATATGTATGGTGCGCAAATGATTCACACGTTAAGACAACAGCTACCTAATCTGGATACATTAGTGGAACAAGGCGATTTCCGTCTTATCAAGGAATGGTTGGCGGAGAAGGTTCATCGGTTTGGTAAGCTGCTGACTCCAGCGGAAATCATTCAACATGTATCTGGTGAGGAATTAAATCCTGATTATCTGATTAGGCATCTAAAATCGAAGTACTCAAGGTCATAAGAGGGGGAGCCAGATGGGGATTCGTGTAATAAAGACAGCCTTAGCAGCTGTTATCGCTATATATATCGCAGACTGGCTCTCGTTATCCTCCCCGTTATCTGCAGGCTTACTTGCAGTACTTGGAGTTGATGTTACTCGGAAGAGAACGATTAAGAATGCTTTTCAGAGGTATGCATCATCCATACTAGGACTATTGTTCGCAGCACTGATTTTTCAGATCTTCGGCTTTCACATATGGGTTATTGCTCTATTCATACTGATCACTTATCCTGTATTGTCTAGGATAAAATTAAAGGATGGTATTATAACTAGTTCCGTTATTGTGTTTCACGTTTTTAGCGAGGGCCAAATTTCGTGGGATATCTTAATCAATGAGGTACTATTATTAACCATTGGATTAGGTGCAGGTACGCTAATTAACTTAATCTATATGCCCGGCAACGAGGAGAAGCTAGAGAAGACACGCGAAAGAGTAGAGAATCTCTTCTCAGATATTTTTATTTATTTTGCAAGACATCTTAGAGAATCGAATACAGTTTGGGATGGACAAGAGCTATTAGAGGTGACAGATCTAATACAAGAGGGACTACTTATTGCCAACCGTTCTTCGGAGAATAATCTATTCCGTTCCGATCAGAATTGGTTTATGTACTTTCTGATGAGACAGCATCAATTAGAATCCATCCACCGAATGGTCGATATTATCGCACATGTGTATACCAACCTACCTCATGGTCATCTCGTAGCCGAGATGTTCGAGGAACTAAGTCAGGATGTAAAAACGAAGTATTATACGGGTAAAGTTTCAGGTATGCTCGAGCAGGTAGAGCAGGAATTCAAGCAGATGAGTCTTCCGGTTAGTCGAAGCGAGTTTGAGGTGCGTTCCTCGATCATGCAGCTCGCCATAGAGCTGAAAAACTACATGTCTATAGCAAAGAGAGAGAAACAGAAGGCACCGAATTGAATAAAGCTAACTTTAATGGGGGTGTCCTGCTGTCGCTCAAGCACATAATTTGTGCTTGAGCGACTGGAGGGCGCCCCTTAGCTTGCAGCAAGCACATAATTTGTGCTTGAGCGACTGGAGGGCGCCCCTTAGCTTGCAGCAAGCACATTAATTGTGCTTAAGCGACAGGAGGACGCCCCTTAGCTTGCAGCAAGCACATTAATTGTGCTTGAGCGACAGGAGGGCGCCGCTTAACTTGCAGCAAGCACATAATTTGTGCTTGTGCCTGCTGACCTTATAAAGAGGCAGTTCAAAGGGGACAGCTCCATTTTATTATTCTTGAATAAAAAAGTTCACTTCGGTGAAGCGCCTGCATAGGATGTAGGTAAGAGCGGACATTTTAATTTTCTAAAAGTGCGGTTTGGTGAAGCAATTACACCGCCCATATTTTTGTCACCCTAGACGAATGTCCTGCATACAATTGAAGTGAATGATGTATGGAGGAGGTATTAGGAATGTCGATCACAGATAAAGAACTAGAATGCAGAGAAATTATGACTAAAGCGGTCTGTGGCAAGGGACGCAAATTCTCTCAAGTCACTCACGTCGTAACTCCACCGCATAATCCATCTAATATTCTGGGAGCTTGGATTATCAATCATCAATTCGAAGCTGTGAAATCCAGTGATGGAATTGAAATTTTAGGTACTTATGATATCAACATCTGGTATTCGTACGAGAAGAATACGAAGACGGATGTGGCAAAGGAAACGGTATCCTATGTGGAAGTAGTACCGTTATCCTATGTCGATCCCAATCATCGTAAGAATACAGAAGAAATTTCTGCCGAATCCACTCAGGAGCCCAACTGTGTGGAGGCGAACGTAACAGCGGATGGCAAGGTCCATGTTCGTGTTGAACGTGAATACCAAGTGGAGTTGGTAGCTGAGACCAAGGTTTGTGTGGTTGTATGCCCTGGAGGCTGTGATGATTTCGGGAATAAGGATTTCGATTTCAACGACGGTAGTAACGGGCAAGAAGCTGACGATTATGATGATTTAGACGCTGACTTACTCGATGATGATTTAGATTAAGTTAGTATATGTACAAGAATGACGATTGGAGGGGGCGTATGCCCTCTTTTTTCCTCTTTATTTGGGGGAGGTTGGAGAATGAGTGTCTATGTATGGCATGATGGGAGGTCCTCATTGTTGCCATTATTAAGCAAGTTTACTGTTCAGCACGGAGCCTCGTTGAAGAAGCTACATGGAATGAAAGTGATCATCCGTTGGTGTGGTGATGACGGGAAATTGATGAATGAGAAGAGTAGGATTCTTAATCACTCAAGCTACACTAATCTGCTGCAGGATGAGAATAAAATTCATTCTATTCTACAATTTCACTCCATCATCTATACCCCCCTACCTCGTTCGGCAAATTATTCCAACCGGAGTAGCTACGCACCATTACTACTTACACGTAAGGAGCCCCATTATCTGATTCCCGTATTCCTCATGGACGCTCTCTCCATCTTCCATCTCGTGAATGAGGATACGGTATCACTTAAGCGAGATTATGTAGATACTTGTAAGCTTCATGAGGTTCCAATAGAAGAGAAGACAGCCATGCTTCGCCGATTAGAACGTTTTGCTGTTCGAGTTGTGTATGCGATGGGTTTGGATTTTGCTTGTGTGTATGCACAAATCAAACGATCAGGAATCGTTATAACCCATATAGATACAAACCCTGTCGAGAGTGAACGGGTGAATGAACTATTTGCTCTTGCTGTGAATCAATATGAGAATGAGATATTAAATGATGAGGCTCAGCGCAGATCTGCCGTATTCGGCATGGATCCGGAGTTTCTTCTTAGGAATGCACAGGGGAAAATTGTGCCAGCCAGCCGATTTCTTCGTGCTAAAGGAGATGTGGGCTATGACGCATCAACGGTATTAGGCCGCAAGGAAATTCATCCGTTGGTTGAGCTTCGACCGGAGCCCAGTGAGAATCTTGCGGTATTGGTCAAGAATTTACGCCGAACGATGTGGATGGCATCTAACCAGATTAAGGATCACTCTTTAGAATGGATTGCGGGGGGAATGCCAGTTCCGGGGTTACCATTAGGCGGGCACTTGCATATGAGTGGAATAAAGCTGACTACACAACTCGTTCGCGCTCTCGATAACTACTTAGCTTTACCCCTCATTATGATTGAGGATACATCTACCTCTGGACGTCGTAAGAAATATGGTCGACTGGGTGATATTAGACGACCGTCACATGGTGGCTTCGAATACCGAACATTGCCTAGCTGGATCGTGTCACCAAGGGTTACCAAGGGAGTTCTGGCATTGGCTAGTCTGATTGTCCAACATTATGAAGATCTCGTCGAGCGTCCATTGGATCGTCCGGATATACTTATTGCTTATAAAGGTGGTAATAAGGAGCTGTTGGGGCCAATCGTACAAGACTTATGGTTACAGCTGGAAACGACAGAAGGATATTTGAATCATAGTAAGCACCTAGAGCCTTTGAAGAATTGGATTATGGAGCAACGAAAATGGAACGAACAACGTGATTTTCGTGTAAATTGGCGAATACCACCATTCAATTAACGACATTGTATGAAACGGTGTAGGAAAACATGCTATAATAAAAGCTGTTATTTATCGTGCATTTTCTACAAAAACCGGAGGATTACAATGGTTAAATATACACCAATGATTGAACAATATTTATCAATAAAAAAAGATGTAGCAGATAGCATTCTATTCTTCCGACTGGGTGATTTCTACGAAATGTTCTTCGAGGATGCTCTGAGGGCCTCCAAGGAGTTAGAGATCACTCTAACAGGGCGTGAAGGCGGAATGGAGGAGCGTATACCCATGTGCGGCGTACCCCATCATGCTGCAGAGAATTATATCAATCGATTGGTGGATAAAGGCTATAAGGTGGCTATCTGTGAGCAAGTTGAGGACCCTGCAGAGGCCAAGGGCGTAGTCAGACGAGAAGTAGTTAGAATCGTGACTCCAGGAACTCAGATGGATAGTAAATCACTCAACCATGCTGGGAATAATTATATGCTATGTGTATCCGAGCATGCTGGACGTTATGGATTAGCTGCTTGTGATTTAACGACAGGTGAGCTCTCGGTCACGTCTCTAGAGAACTCCTCTGAACTATTACTGGACGAGCTTTATGTGTATAAGCCTACTGAATTAATTGGAGACGATAACGTTATCCTATCGGTAGAGAAACTGATACCCAATGGTGCCAAGCCACTTCGGATCGAATGCTGGAATTCCCTCGATAGTTCCTTGTTCGAAGCACAATTTGGAGCGGAACAAACCGTTGCTCTCGACTCTGCTGCAGCACGTGCGGTAGGATTGATTATTACTTATCTGTACACCACCCAGAAGCGAGCACTTTCACACATAAGAACGATTCGTGTCTATGAACCACAGCAATATCTAGTACTTGATCCCTTTACACGTCGCAATCTTGAATTAACGGAGACCGTCCGTGATCGGTCTCGAGTGGGGTCATTGTTGTGGCTTCTAGATAAAACGGTGACCTCTATTGGTGCCAGACAGCTTAAGCGTTGGATTGAGAAGCCTTTAATGAATAAACAAGAAATCGAGCAACGGTTAGAGGCCGTGGAGTTCCTATCCGCGGATTTAATAAGTCGAGAGGATATACGTTCGGGGTTGAAGGACGTATATGATCTAGAACGACTTGTTGGTCGTATATCTTATGGGAATGCCAATGCTCGTGATCTGATCGCACTACAACTGTCCTTGCAGCAAGTACCCGATGTTATCCAAACCTGTCTTAACTCGAATTCATCTACCTTACAATCTTTAGTGCAGGGAGCCGATGAATGCTCGGATGTTCGAAGTTGGATTGAAGCTGCTATTGATCAAGATGCGCCTGTTTCTGTACGTGAGGGAGGAATGATTAAGCTTGGGTACCACAATTACTTAGATCAGTTACGTGAGGCTAGTAAGAATGGTAAGCAGTGGATGGCTGAACTTGAACGTACCGAACGTGAGTTTACGGGTATTAAAACTTTAAAGATGGGTTTTAACAAAGTTTTTGGATACTATATAGAAGTGACCAAAGCGAATATTTCACTTCTACCTGAGGGTCGCTATGAGCGAAAGCAAACCTTATCGAATGCCGAACGTTATGTGACAGCGGAAATAAAGGAGAAGGAAGCCTTAATACTCGAGGCCGAAGATAAGATGGTTGGTTTGGAATACGAGCTATTCATTGATATACGAGATCGAATTGCTGGTCATATTCCCCGCTTGCAGAAGCTTGCCGATATACTCTCACGGATAGACGCATTACAATCCTTGGCGGAGGTTAGCTCAGTAAGACAATATGTGCGACCTAAACTTACGGACGGTTATGATCTCATTATCGAAGAAGGTCGGCATGCTGTAGTTGAGGCTGTCTTGAAGAATGAGCGATTCGTATCCAACGGTACGCTGCTACGTGAAGAGCAAGGGTCAATGCTACTCATAACCGGTCCGAATATGGCAGGTAAGAGTACCTATATGCGACAGGTTGCAATGATCTGTATTATGGCCCAGATAGGATGCTTTGTACCTGCTGCTCATGCAGAGGTACCAATCATTGATCGTATCTTCACACGGATTGGTGCTGCAGATGATTTGATTGGTGGTCAGAGCACCTTCATGGTTGAGATGATGGACATCCGTGTCATGACGGAGAAGGCAACTAAGAAAAGTCTTGTGATTATCGATGAATTAGGTCGAGGAACCTCAACCAATGAAGGTATGGCTATCGCACAAGCGGTTATCGAATTTCTGCATGATCAGATTGGCTGCAAGACCTTAGTATCGACACATTTTCACGAGCTTGCTCATCTAGAGACGAGCTTATCTAGTCTATGGAATGGAAGAATGGCTGTTAAGGAAAGTGGTAATGACGTGAGTTTCTTAAGAAAGCTCGTAGAGGGTGCAGCAGATACCAGCTATGGGATCTACTGTGCACAGATTGCCGGTTTGCCACATTCCATTATTCAACGCTCATATAGCTTATTACAAGGCTTAGAGGTCCAGCATGTGGCAGCCTTGGAAACTGCAGTAACCAAACCATCTCCACAGGTTGTTCAGCTAAGTTTATTCGATCCTGTTTCGAATAATCTGCAACCTCTTGTCGACATGATAAACAAGGCTGATCTGATGAATATGACCCCCTTACAAGCGATGCAGCTTATTGATGAATTGAAACAATTAGTGAAGAAATAGGCATTAATTTGACGATAGGGAGAGTTGCAAATGATTAATAATAGAAAAGGTTTGAGTTGGGTATTATTTGCCCGAATTGCGCTTATTGTTGTTCTACTTACCGGTTTTTTCTCGTCACCCTTCATTGGAGAGCTTAGCGCGGACACAGATAAACAGAAGGATGAAATCGTAAACCTAATTATCAATAACCATGTGAGCGGTATAGAGAGGTCGAAATTAAACACGGAGAATATAGATACAATCATAAGCTCATTGGGGGACCCATATACCCAATATTTCACACCAGACGAGTGGAAGCAATTTATGGATATGCTAGAGAACAATTATGTAGGCATCGGAATACGCTTAGGCCAAGATGAATACGGATTCTATGTGAACGAAGTATTCCCAGGTACACCGGCATTGGATGCTGGCATGCAGGGTGGAGACTATATCATTGCGGTAGAAGGTAAAGCAACCAAAGGTATTACGACCGACGAGTTAATATCCCAAATTACAGGTGTTGAAGGAACAGAAGTACGCATAACCATCCAAAGGGAAAAGAAGGAAATTAAATTAACATTGGCTCGGAAGGCGATCCACATTCCGGCATTAACCAGTCGATTATTCGATAATGGAACTGGATATATTCGAATCTCAAGCTTCTCCAGTGATGCAGATGAATTGTTCGCTACACAGCTAAAGGATATGCAGAGTAAGGGATTGAAGTCTCTTGTCATTGATTTGCGTAATAATCCAGGAGGGCTCTTAGATTCAGCAGCAGGCATGGCAACTCAGTTTATTAAGAAGGGTTCGTTAATCCATACGGTCGATCGTACTAAGAAAGAAACCGCTTATCCAATTAATGGAGTAGATCCATTAACACTCCCAGTTACTGTGTTGGTGAACGAATATAGTGCAAGTGCATCAGAGGTTCTTGCGGGTGCGCTACAGGATTATAATTTGGCTACAATCATGGGAACACAGACATATGGGAAGGGCAGTGTCCAGAGCTTATTCACCTTATCAGAAGGTGGGATGCTGAAGCTGACTATTCAGGAATACCTGACTCCACTCAAGCACAAGGTGAATCAAGTTGGGATTACGCCTGATCTTAATGTCTATGGAGATGTATCACAATTAATAACCGGATTGCAGCATGCGGGCCCCATTGATATTGAATTATCACTTACCCAGCATTCACTTTCTATCAATGGTCAGTCGTTTAACGATCGCTTCAAGGTCATCCGTGAGCAGGAAGTTATTTACGTACCGTCTCGAATTCTTGCCGCTATTGTAGAGGAGAATATTGCCTGGGAGGCGAGTACACGTAGTGTTAGGATTGGTAAACAATCAGATATAGGATCATTTCTTGCAGGGGAAGAACAGGGTTTAAAGCTTATTGACGGCACAAGTTATATCTCGCTTAATGAGTTTAAGGCTCAATTCCCCTCATTTGACTGGCAGGATAATAATGGGCAGCTACTGTTAATTGAGTAATGCTGTAAAGGACCACTTGAAGGAGGTATTCAGATGGGGTTAATCCACATTCTCGATGAACATATCGCAAACCAGATAGCAGCGGGGGAGGTGGTGGAGCGCCCCTCTTCCGTTGTTAAGGAATTAGTAGAAAACGCGATAGATGCCAAGAGCACCAAGATTGATGTTGTGGTCGAGGAAGGTGGACTACAGCTCATTCGTGTTACCGATAACGGGGCGGGCATGGATGAAGAGGATTGCCGCCTTGCTTTTTTTCGCCATGCTACCAGCAAGCTTTCTTCAAATAGGGATCTTTTTCAGATTCGAAGCCTTGGGTTCCGTGGGGAAGCTTTGCCCAGTATAGCTGCTGTAGCGAAGGTAGAATGTCAAACAGCGTTAGATCATGATGGTTTAGGACGAGTTCTGCGTATCGAGGGAGGCAAAGTATTAAGCCTCAGAGAAGCTCCAGCGATAAAAGGCACACAAATTGTAGTCAAAGATTTATTCTACAACACACCTGCTCGACTGAAATATATGAAAACCATTCAAACTGAATTATCACATATATCCGACTATATGTACCGACTTGCATTATCCTATCCGAATATAGCTTTTACATTAAGACATAATGAGAATTTATTACTTCAAACACAGGGGCGCGGCGATTTGCTCCAGGTGGTTGCCTCGATTTATGGCACAGCTGCTGCTAAACAGATGATACCCATTACCGCGGAGAACCCCGATTACCGTATAAGTGGTTTTGTAGGAAAGCCAGAGTTAAATCGCTCAAATCGTTATGGAATAACTACCATCATTAATGGTCGATATATTCGTAGCTTTGGTCTGAGTCAAGCGATTCAGCAGTCCTATCATACTTTACTGCCCATCCATCGGTATCCGCTTGTTATCCTGCACCTAGAGATGGATCCAACTTTAGTTGATGTGAATGTACATCCGGCAAAGCTGGAGGTCCGATTCAGTAAGGAACAGGAGTTGTACCAATTTGTAGAAATGGCATTCAGACATGTGCTTCAACGCCAGACGCTTATCCCTACGCCTCAGAAGGCCGTTGTTAAGGAACAGGTTGTTCAAGAGCGTATGCCCTTGTATGAGACTAATAAAGTGATTGAACCAAGGATAGAGGAAGCAGATTGGATGAAGCAAGGCGCCAAGACGAAGATCAATGAAACATCGCCCAACTGGTCGATCCCCATGGCACCTGCAGGAGCTTCACAACAAGGTCGTGCTGAGAGAACTGAGAGGCAGGAGAGACCGCCTGAGAATGCGGTAGATTTAATGATACCTCCCTTACAGGCTTCTACTACCACTTACCCGCAGTTATTCCCTGTTGGTCAGCTTCACGGTACGTATATTGTCGCTCAGAATGAAGACGGTTTGTATTTGATCGATCAGCATGCTGCCCATGAGCGAATTAATTATGAGCATTACTATGAGCTTTTCGGTCAACCCGAGCAAGCTAGTCAAGAGCTGATCGTACCAATAACATTGGAATTCACACCCTCTGATGCGAGTACATTATTACAAAGATTGCCTGCCTTTGCCCGTGCAGGTGTCCAATTGGAGCATTTTGGCGGGAATTCATTCATTGTTCGAGCTTATCCTCATTGGCTTCCCACCGGCGAAGAGCAGCGGATTATAGAGGATATGGCAGAATGGATACTGTCGGAGAAGCAGCATGTGGATATTGGTAAACTACGAGAGCAGGCTGCCATTATGTGCTCCTGTAAATCCTCTATTAAGGCCAATGAGCGACTTACCGTACCGGAGATGGAATCCTTACTTCAGCGGTTGGGGCAATGTCGAAATCCCTTTACATGCCCTCATGGAAGACCTATAACAGTTAGCTTCTCAAACTATGAGCTAGAAAAAATGTTCAAAAGGGTGATGTAATGCTCGTTACAACAGGAATTAATCCATCACCACAATCTGAATACTTAGCTAGGCAGGTATCGGAGGAATGGCAAGCGATGTGGGTACCAAGGGGCAATAAATCTCTTGCCAAATTAAAGTCGCTTTACAATCAATCTGAGATCCTCGTTGTTGGAAACCATGAGCTACGTTACCTAGACCAAGAAGATCAGCCTATGTTCTTTCATCCCAGCATGGCCATGGTGCGCATGAAGAGATTGTTAAAAGGGGAGAAGGACAACATGCTTGAGGCTGCACTTGTACAAGAGGGTGATCAGATTATTGATTGTACAATGGGACTTGCTTCGGATGCTATTATTTTCTCTCATGCTGTTGGAGATACTGGTGAGGTTATCGCTTTAGAAAGCTCATCTATTCCGTATCTTCTTGCCAAAGAAGGTCTTGCTACCTATGAACCCGGGGTAACTGCACTACGCGAGGCTATGAGGCGAATTCGTGTTATTCAGGTTGATCATTTGGAATATCTTAGCTCTAGACCCGACAATAGTGCAGATGTGGTATACTTCGACCCCATGTTCCGTCAAGCTGCGACAGGCTCTTCCTCTATGGAGCCGCTTCGTGAATTAGCGGAGCACAATGCATTAAGAGTAGAAGCCATCCTAGAGGCAAGACGTGTTGCAAGAAGAAGGGTTATTATGAAAGAACACATCGCTAGTGGTGAGTTTAGCCGATTAGGATTTGAGTACAGAAAAGGATCCTATTCCAATAGGAGTGCCAAAATTGTGTATGGGGTGATCGATTGTGAGTGAAGATCACAGCATCGAGAAGAAAAAACTGCTTGTATTATTGGGGCCAACGGCTATAGGGAAGACGAATATTAGTCTTAATCTAGCTAAACAATATCATTGTGAGATTATATCAGCAGACTCCATGCAGATATACCGGCATATGAATATTGGAACAGCAAAAGCAAGCTCAGATGAGCTAGCAGATATTCCTCATCACCTCATTGATATTTGCGAACCAGATCAATCATTCTCAGTCTCGGATTATCAGCAATTAGCTACCCAAGCCATTGATGATATTCATAACAGGGGGAAGTTACCTTTTATCGTTGGAGGAACGGGATTATACATACAATCGGTCTGTTATGAATATGAATTCACGGAGGGAGGAGCAGACGAAGCCTTTCGACTTGAACAAAGACAATATGCTGAGTTATATGGAGCTGAGGCGTTATTAGAAAAATTACGTCTCGTTGACCCTGAGACAGCTCAACGTCTACATTCTAACGATCAGAGACGTGTCATTCGTGCTCTAGAGGTCATTCATCTAACAGGAATTACCATGTCAGAACAGCTGCGGCTTCAGAAACGTTCTTCACCCTATCAATTATGCTTAATTGGATTGAATATGGATCGCCAGCTGTTATATGCTCGAATTGAGCAACGAATTGACCTCATGCTGGAGCAAGGATTGGTTGAAGAGGTTCGTCAGCTTATGAATCGTGGATTTACAGAGAGTATGACTTCTATGCAAGGTCTTGGATATAAAGAGATGGTCACCTATCTTCAAGGTAAGTTATCATATGACGAAGCCGTCTATTTATTAAAGAGAGATACTCGTCATTATGCCAAACGCCAATTGTCCTGGTTTCGGCGAATGAAAGATATAAATTGGATTGATTTAAGTGATTCAACGAAAAATTCCGAGAATTTGAACATTATCCATGATATAATAGCAGGAAAGTTTATGATCAATAACGAATATACTTGGATACAACGCGAATCGTAATGGGGGTACTAGGTGATGAACAAGTCAATTAATATTCAGGATACTTTCCTGAACCAGCTTCGTAAGGACAGTATTCCGGTTACCGTCTATCTAACTAATGGCTTCCAGATAAGAGGTCAAATACGAGCGTTCGACAATTTTACAATTGTCATTGATAGTGAGGGTCGGCAGCAAATGGTCTATAAGCATGCGATTTCAACCTTCATGCCATCGCGTAATGTCTCGCTATTACCACAAGAGTCTGCTGAGTAAACGGACCTAACCGTAACTTTTAGCTTGATTCAAACGTCTAAGAAGATAGAAGAACTGAGAGCAACCCAGTTGTTGGGTTGTTTTTTTGTGAACATGGATATATAGAGACGGAGAGATGGATATGGAGAAATCTACGAAGACAACAAATCGTAATCAGTCACCCAATAAGAAGCCTAAGAAACGTAAACGATTGAAGAAATGGTTATGGATCCTGTTCTTTACAACAGCTGCAGCCATATTCTGTGCAATTATCATCTACGGCTTCATTATTATTAACGGTAATAAAATATTAAATGAGAATGTAGATAAGCTTGTGCTCGCAGAGGCTTCTATTATCTATGACAAGAATGGTGAAGAAGCGTTCAAATTGCCTGGACAGAATCGTGAATCGGTGACTTATTCGCAAATACCTGATTTGGTCAAAACGGCTTTCATTGCTACGGAGGACAAACGTTTCGAGGAGCATGAAGGAATCGATTATTTTGCAATTGGTCGAGCCATTATTACGGATATCATTGAACGAAGTGCGGCAGAGGGTGGCAGTACCATTACCCAGCAATTAGCTCGAAATCTGTTCTTAAATAATGACAAAACGTTATTCCGCAAAGCAACGGAAATGTCAATAGCAACTGCTCTTGAGGCTGAATTCACTAAAGAAGAAATTCTCGAGATGTATTTAAATCGGATTTATTTTGGTAAAGGTGCATATGGAATTAAAGCTGCAGCCAAAACCTATTTTGGCAAGGATAACTTAGAGGAGCTAGAGCTGTGGGAAGTAGCTACATTGGCTGCCATTCCGAAATCACCAACGTATTATAATCCAATTGATTACCCAGATAGGTCCAAGCTACGTAGAGATACGGTATTGTTGTTAATGGCAGATCAAGGGAAGATCACAGTTGAACAGAAAACTAACGCTCAGTCACAGCCTATTGAGGTTTCCACGAATAGCTCGGAAGTTGAGTTTATGAGTTATCTGGATATGGTGTTGGAAGAAGCGACCGACGTTACTGGCATATCCGAGGAGGAATTGCATCGTGACGGCTATTCCATCTATACTGCGCTAGATGTGAAGGCCCAATCTGCACTTGAGCAAGCTTATCAGAAGCCGGAATTGTTCCCCGAGGATGGTCCGAAGCAGATTGTTCAATCCAGTATGGTTATATTGGACAATGACAGTGGAGGAATCGCGGCGATAATTGGTGGACGTGATTATGTGCGCAAAGGATATAATCGAGCAATTGACAAACGCCAACCAGGCTCGGCCTTTAAGCCTATTGCGGCTTTTGCTCCAGCAATAGAAACTGGCGATTGGCATCCGAATTCGATGCTAGAAGATACGAAACAATCATATGGAAAGTATAGCCCGCGCAATCTAAGTGGCAAATACAGTGGCACTATAACGATGGCTGATGCTGTTCGTCATTCCATTAATCAACCAACGGTTTGGTTGTTGAATGAAATCGGAGTGAAGAAAGGTTATGAATTTGCTAAATCGCTAGGAATTAAAATGGATAAGGAAGATCGCAACCTGGCTATTGCACTAGGGGGACTAACTCATGGAGCATCTCCACTAGAGATGGCAAGAGCTTATAGTGCATTTGCTAACAATGGTACGCTTCACACCACGCACACGATAGTTAGTATTAAGGATAAGAATAATAAAGAAGTGTACGCCTTTAAACCAGTGGATACAGAAGTAATGAGTGAGAAGACCGCTTGGTATTCTACCCTGCTGATGAAAGGGGTAGTGGATGGCGGAACGGGGACCAAAGCGAAAATTAAAAACCATCAGGTTGCTGGCAAGACAGGAACTACTCAATCTGGAATTGAAGGAGTTAGCGGAAATCGAGATATCTGGTTTGTCGGATATACCGCACAATATTCAGCTGCGGTCTGGATGGGGTTTGCGGATACAGATAAGGATCACATTCTTTCGGATTATAGTGGTATGACGGCTGCATTATTCTCGCATGTGTTAACACAAGCGTTAGAAGGAAGTAAGTCTTCTGCATTAAAAAAACCTAAAGGTGTAGAAGACGTTCCACCAGCGAAGAAAGCAATTGAAGCTGTAACAGATCTCAAAGCCGAATATGTAGCAGACAGTTCGGAGATACTGATCAATTGGACACCAATGGAAGATGGACTTGACTATCGTTTATTCCGTAAATTAAACTCAGAACCCTATGAGCTGATATTAACAACGGCTCTTACAACAGTGCAGGATTTTAATATCAAGCCTGGTGAGACGTATCAGTACTACGTCATTGCATACAATCCGGAATTAGAGATAGAGAGTGTAGCATCGAATTACGCTAAAGTTGTTATTCCTGCTACTGAGGAGGATGAGGATTTTCTTGACCCGGAATTAAACCCAGGGGATGATGGTGAGGAACCGGATAATACGGACCCTGGATCTGAGCCAGGTGTTGATCCAGGAACAGACCCAAGCACAGATCCAGGAACTGACCCAGGCACAGAACCTGGAACAGATCCCGGAACAGACCCGGGTACTGTGCCACCGGCAGATGATAATGATACATCGGACAATGGAACGGGAGAACTATTACCCGTAGTGCCATAATACGTTCCTTGGCTGCCTGTCCTTCGATCTGCTTGACAAAACACAAAAAAGATATTATCTTATGTGAGTATAGATAATATCTTTTTTATTTTCTTGAAAGAGGTCTTCTATGAAAAAGCTCGCTCACGAAGAGATTATTGATCAAATGAAAGCAAGAATCATCTCGGGTGAATGGAATCCTGGTGACCGTCTACCGACTATGCAGAGTCTGGCAGAGCATTTCAAGCTGAGTATTACCTCCGTTCGAGAAGCACTTCGTATTCTAGAAAATCAACGTATTGTCAGTATTGAGCATGGACGTGGTGTATTCATAACCAATAATCCCAATTTAATTGAAAACCCTATGGCGAATATCCCTGACATAGAGAATAGCTCGCTTCTTCAGCTCCTAGAAGCCAGGTTGGTCATCGAGCCTGAATTAGCCGCTTTTTGCGCCATAAGGGCATCCACTGCGCACCAAAGGGAGCTTGTTATTCTGGCCGATACCATGGAGGAGCAAATGCGACAAGGGGGAGATCATTTTTCTACCGATGTGCGATTTCATCAGAATATCGCAGAAGGGGCGGACAATCCCTTTCTAGCCAAGATGTTATCAGTTCTATCGGACTTATCAGCCGAGGGAAGAAGAGCAACAGATAAGCTTCCGAACATGAAAACAAAAGCCTTAAGCTACCATAAGCTACTCGCAATCGCTATAACGGAAAGGCAAGCAGAACAAGCGCACACCCTTATGAAATCACATATCCAAGATATGATTAATTCATTAATAGAAAGAAGGTAATTGTATGAAAATTATCAAAATGGAAACCTTTATTGTCCCGCCTCGTTGGTTATTCCTTCGAATCGAGACGGATGAGGGTATTGTGGGTTGGGGAGAGCCGGTTATTGAAGGAAAAGCTCATACTGTGAAGGCAGCGGTTGAAGAGCTCAGTGAATATTTAATGGGTAAGGATCCACTTCAGATTGAAGACCATTGGCAGGTTATGTATCGAGGCGGGTTCTACCGCGGTGGCGCGATCCTGATGAGTGCAATAGCAGGAATTGATCAAGCGTTATGGGATATTAAGGGGAAATATCACAATGCCCCCATATACCAATTGATGGGAGGCGCCTGTCGCGACCGGATGAAGGTGTATACCTGGATTGGCGGTGATCGTCCATCTGATGTGGGAGAATCGGCTCTGCGTGCCAAGGAATCTGGCTTTACCGCAATTAAGATGAATGGAACAGAGGAGCTTCAATATATTGATTCCTATGAGAAAATCGATGCAGTCCTTGAGCGGGTAGCCGCAGTGCGGGAAGCCACAGGTCCGTATATGGGAATAGGAATTGATTTCCACGGGAGAGTACATAAACCAATGGCCAAAATTCTAGCCAAGGAGCTAGAAACGTACCGTCCTATGTTCATTGAAGAGCCTGTCCTCTCGGAGAACAATGAGGCGCTAAGGGAAATTGCAAATGCTACGAACATCCCCATTGCTACGGGAGAGCGAATGTTCTCTCGATGGGACTTTAAGAAGCTGCTTTCCGATGGTTATGTTGATATTATTCAACCCGATTTATCACATGCAGGAGGTATTACCGAGTGTAAGAAAATCGCCTCTATGGCGGAAGCGTATGACATTGCATTGGCTCCTCATTGCCCACTCGGACCGATTGCGTTGGCTGCTTGCTTGCAGGTAGATGCCACTTGCCACAATGCATTCATCCAGGAGCAAAGCTTAGGCATACATTATAATCAAGGTAATGATCTACTCGATTATGTAACCAAGCATGATGTATTTGCATATACGGATGGTTTCGTTGGAATTCCTCAAGGACCCGGTCTTGGCATAGAAATTAACGAAGAGTACGTTCGCAAGATGGCTAAAGTCGGGCACAATTGGAAAAACCCACTTTGGCGACATCAAGATGGCAGTGTGGCAGAGTGGTAAGTTTTATTATCGAGGTATAAGCGTCCAATCGATCAAGGAGGATCTTCTTCAGGTAGTTACTGACCTGAGGGAGATCCTTTCCATATGTTGATCTGTAGGAATTACAGTATGTTTGTCGAATAAATGTTATAGTCAGTTATATTAACATTTCAAAATGTGGTGGAATATGAGAAAAAGGTTAGCGTGGATTCGTAATGTGCCTTTCCGGAAGCTTCAGCTTCGTGTCATGTTATACTTGTTAGTCTTTGGGCTTGTTCCGATATTGTGTACAATCTTATATTTCTACCATCAGTCAACCTCAGCTTCTAGAGATGAGCTTGCGTTCTTAGTAAATCGATCTCAGCAATGGGTCGTCACCCAGCTCGAGATGGAGATCAGGCAGCTTGAGAAGAAAACTACAGCTATTAACAATGATGTAGTGGTTCAGCGTATACTCGGAGAGTCGGCATTACCATTTACAACCACGAACAGCGAACTGCTCTCTTATTTGCACAAGATGATACCATTATGGAAAACTGGAAACTTACAGAAATCAGATATCTGTTTCTCATTCTACGTATCCAATACATCGGTATGTGGTGATTCCAGTATTGTGCAGCTGGAGCAATCCCTATCAAGCAGTAGGGATCATCGAATAGATAAGATCATGACCTCTAATGGACAGGTGGAGGTCATTCGATATATCGCACCCTTGTATGAGATACGCTCAGATCAAGTACAAGGTCATTTGGTGATCATTATTGATCTTCAACCGCTTCTATCCAGAATGAATATTCTCAACTATCCATCAGAGATCATTGTAAGTGATCCAACAACGGGGAAGACGTTATTCGAAGCTAGTGATTCATTATTCAACCGAACATCCGAATATTACGAGGAAGAAAAATCAATTCGTGTTCTGAACTCTCAGTGGGTAATCAAAACCGCTGTAGTGAATAAAGCGTACACGATGTACCAGACAAGAATAATCAGAATAGTCTTCGTTTACCTACCTTTACTACTACTGTTTTCTCTTATAGGTGCATTTATTTTTTCGCGAATTCTGACTAGGCCCTTACAATATTTGTCCAGCTTGATGAAACGAGCCGAGCTTGGTGATTTAAAGGCTTATTGGACCTACAAAAGCTCGCAGGATATCGACGAATTAGGTGAAAGCTACAATCAAATGTTGAATAGGCTTGAAGATGTGATTAAACAAGTGAAGATTGAGGAATCGCTAAAGAAGGAAAAGGAATTCGAAGCCCTACAATATCAACTGAACCCGCATTTTTTATATAATACGCTTAACACCATTAAATGGGTTGCCAAAATCCACAAAACACCACAAATTTCTGAGGTTGTCAGTGCACTTGTCCGTTTGCTACAGGTTAGCTTGAATAAGAAGGGTGACTTTATTACGGTTCGAGAGGAAGTCGGACTTGTACGGGATTATATGGAGATCCAGACCTTCCGTTATGGAGAAACGATCCAGATAGAGACGATTATCGAATCCTTAGCTGCACAATGCTTAGTCCCTACTATGATTCTTCAGCCGCTTGTAGAGAATGCAATCATTCATGGTCTAGAACAATCTGCTAAAGAGGATAAACGAATTATTATTAGAGCCTGGATTGAACGAGACCTATTATTCTGTCAGGTAGAAGATAATGGCCGAGGCTTAGATCAAGAACAATTATTGTTCCTTGATGCTAAATCGAATAAACGCGAAGGCATTAAAGAGAGATTAAGTGGAATAGGTCTGAAGCATATTCGGGAGAAAATAAGGCTGTATTACGGACCTGATTATAGTATGCAGATCTTTAGTAAGCCTAATCAAGGAACGACTATTCGCTTGTCACTACCGATTCATCAAAGTGAGGGATCCATATGAATGTGATTATTGTTGATGATGAACCCATTATCCGTATAGGGCTTCGGACATTAATCGAATGGGAGCAGCATGGCTTAACATTAATTGGTGAGGCTAGCGATGGGGAGGAAGCATTGCAGTTAATTACCCATCATCAGGTTGATATTCTCGTGACAGATATTCGAATGCCGCGAATGGATGGTTTGGAGCTTATTCGCAGAGCTAAGGAGCAGCAGGATGATCTGGGCGTTCTTGTTCTAAGCTGCTTGGATGATTTCAGCTATGTGAGAGAAGCGATGAAATTAGGAGCAAGAGATTATATTCTAAAGCCTACCATGGAACCAGAGGAACTAATTAGAATACTTACTAATATAGGTGAACAGCTAACCAATGAGCGTGAGCAAATTGAGCATTTACGTCAGCTCAATATCCAGCTCAAGCAATCTAAGCCCTACCAGCTGGAAGCAAGAATTCGCAAATATATGGAGCACGGTCTTGTTGAGGATGATCTGGAGCACGAGCTATTCAAGGATGATAGATTATTATATTCCATGCTAGTTTGCTCTAGTGATGCCAATTTACTATCTCCTTTCACCATTAATAATCTTTCGAAATATATAGTTTGCATAGAGACTAGCATTCATGAGCGGCTTATTCTGATTGAATATGAGAAGCCCACAGCAGCTCATGATTTCAGTAAAGAGAGTGCTGGTCTCGCTGCAGAATTCCTATCTTGGATGACCTTAGATAACTACCCGCATCCCAAAGGGAATGTAATCTATATGGGTCCCCCCATAGAGAGTATGGATCAGTTAAGGACAAGATTGGAGTTCCACCGTTCTCAGATGCATTATCGATTCTATGCGAATCCAAATTTGCATATTGTTCACGAATCTTCGAATGCCATTCCTAATGATTTCCCTTATGCTCTTGAAATCCGTAATGACATTCTGAAATCGGTCATGGGTAATAATAGAGAGGGAGTTATGCATCATACGAAGCGTCTGGCTAGTATAATTTCGAGCACGCAACCCGACTTAGTCCGATTACAAGCCTTCGTATTCGAAACCATTGGGTTGATCATCGGTTATGCTCGCGATAAGAATTACGCTGGGATTGAGCAGTACGAGCAACGGTATTTATCTTTGGAAAGTATTAAATCAAATCTTCATATTGATGATTTAATGGAATGGTTTCAGCAAGCCATATTCGAATATTGGAGCTGCTCGACCATGGATCCCAGCCTGTCGGAATCCAATCATCCTTTTATTCGAAAAGCTAAGGAGTACATGAGACTCAATTACCAGAAATCAATAGGAACGACAGACATTGCCGATCATGTTCGTTTAAGTAGAAGTTATTTAAGTGACTTGTATAGCCGGGAAGTTGGCGAATCCTTAATCGAGACACTAACGCGGATTCGTATCGAGGAAGCGTGTAAACGGCTGAAATTCGCAAATCAGAAAATCTACGAGATTGCTGATGAGGTAGGATTTACGGATAGCAAAACATTCGCAAGAACATTTAGACGAATTGTTGGTTGCTCCCCTAAGGAATATGAAGGTTCGAACAAATAGACACCTTTTCTAACAGAAGGTGTCTTTTTTTATAAGAAGAAAACGGTTACAGTTAAAATTAACAACCATAGGATGTGATGGAATGGATCAGAATGAACCGATTATTCGAACTGTAGGTGTCAAACGTATATTTGGTAAAGGCTCCGGTGCTGTTCATGCACTGAAAGGGGCGAATTTGTCTGTACCCTCAGGTCGACTAGTTGCTTTAAAGGGAAGGTCGGGGTCCGGTAAGACAACCTTGATCAATATGCTAGGAGCGTTAGATCGCCCTACAGAGGGTGTTGTATACTTCTTGGGGCAAGAAATCAGTAATTTATCTGAGCATCAAAGGAATGAAATACGACGGGTGAATATGGGTCTTATTTTCCAATCATTCGCTCTTGTCCCCCTTATGTCAGCCTATGAGAATGTGGAATTCGGCCTACGAATTGCTGGAGTAGATCCTAAGCTGTTTAAGGAAAGAACAGAGGAAGCACTTGAATTTGTAGGGCTCAAGCCTCGTATGAAGCATCGTCCATATGAATTATCGGGGGGAGAGCAGCAACGTGTTGCTATTGCAAGGGCTATTGCGCATAGGCCTAAATTAATCTTAGCCGATGAGCCTACAGCAGAACTAGATAGCAGAATGGGCTTGCAAATTATGAAGCTGTTCAAGGATCTGGTTCACCGCGAAAGAATAACGATTATTATGACAACTCATGACCCAGCGATCATGGAAATTGTTGATCAAGTATATGCATTGGAGGATGGTCAAATTGTTGATCAAGGCTAGCAGGAACTGGATTAGAGTAAGTTTGGTTTGTTTATCTGTAGTACTTCTATCAGGCTGTTCTTTACTGCCTAAGCTAGAGGAGCCTCTAGCACCACCACTCGTAAAACCTGTGAAGCAGAACTATACGACCGTAGAGGCGAAGAAAGGATCAATCGTTAGCTCAGTTAAAGGACTTGGTGTATTCGAGCCTGTGAATGTGGTTTATCATCAGTTCAAAGACAATGGTGGTAAGATCAAAGAAATTCTAGTCAAATCGGGCGACTTCGTAAAAAAAGGGGATACCCTCGTTCAGTTAGAGGTTGAGGGATTAGACATCGATATCAAATATAAACTACTAGATTTGGAGAAGGCCAAATTAGGCCTGGAGACGGCAAAGCAGGATAGAAATGAAGCTCAGATGAAGATTAAGCTAATCGAGTTAGATATTGCACAGGTTCAGTATCAACGAACTCTTAATAAGCTGCAGGAGCGCCAACTAAAGGCTGAGATGGATGGTCAAGTGATCTTCGTAGCTGATTTAGAACCACCTGATTTCGTAGAAGCCTACCGGGTACTGGTTAGTGTTGCAGACACAACTAAACTACGAGTAGCTTATGAAAGCGGAGGATCGGATTTACAATTATCTAGTGTTATGGTTGGTATGGAGGCCCAGATCACTTGGGAGGAAGAGAAACTCAATGCTATTGTGACACAAACTCCATCTAGTGCTCCTATGACACAAGATCAACAATTACAAGCAAGATATGCCAAATTACTATTCTTGGAGCTGGATCATGTTCCTGAGCAGGTGGAAATTGGTGATTTTGCGGATATTATGATTGTTACGAAGAAGAAGGATGATGTTCTCATTCTTCCAACACGTGCGCTTCGAACATTCTTAGGGCGGAATTATGTACAAATCCTTGATGGTGAACGAATCAGTGAGCTTGATGTAGAGGTAGGAATTAAGACGGTAACTGAAGTTGAGATCATGAATGGACTTGAGGAAGGCCAGCAGATCATTTTACCTTAGAATATTAGACCCAGCATATGCTTTCGACGTAGTTTTATCGACTGCTCGTGCACCCATCTCAAACTTACAGGAGGTTCCTAAGTGGCTTTACTCGTGATGATTTTCCGTAAGATGATCAAGAATAAGTGGCTGGAATTGAGCCTTCTAATGGGGCTTGTACTTATAGTAGCGATGGTGAGTAGTATGCCGATTTATACGGATGCTATCCTTCAGCGAATGCTAATTAAAGACTTGGAACAAAAGCAGATTACATCCAATATATATTCGGGAGGCTATACTGCTGCGGTAACCTTCTCTGACATCATCAAGGGAGTAACCCCTACCGAAAGGATTAATAGATTAGATAGAGCTATGAATCAAGCGAAGAATGCGGGATTTCAGCTCCCTGTGCACGAATTTGTAATCGAACGGTATACACCTATGTTTAAGCTTCTACCAACAGATGTTACGAAAATTGATCCAGATGTGAAACGATTTGCTAATATCGTAGGTTTATCAGGTCTGGAGGATAATATCCGGCTTGTAGATGGACGATTGCCTGCGAAGGAACAGCCTGTTGACGGAGTTTATGAAGCACTCATTGTGGCTAATGCTCAGATTAAGTTAAAGATGGTTCTTAATGATGAGATGGAATTTGTAGACGAGAAACAGCTTAAAGAGAAGATTCAAATCAAGCCCGTAGGTGTCATCGACAAAAAAGATTATGATTCTTTATATTGGTCGAATAAGAACATGAATTTTTATCAACAATCCTTTCTCATTCCTTTTGATGTCTTTGAACGGGACATTACACAGGGTGTAAAAGCTCCGCTGCGAACGTCAAGCTGGTATTTTGCATTGGATTATTCCAAGATGAAGGTTGACAATATTGCGGATTATATGGCAACGAATGATTATATAAAGGGCCATTTAAATGCGAATGCTACAACAAATCTAACCAAGGCCGAAGCCCTTACTACATTAAAAGGATATGATGAACGCGATCAGAAATTAAGGCTCTTATTATGGTCGATGAATGTTCCTGTATTGATTATGCTAGCCTTCTACTTGTATATGGTTGCCAATCTAATTACAGATAGACAGAAAACGGAGATAGCTGTCTTGAGAAGTCGCGGTGCAAGCCGCATACAAATCATGACCTCTTTCTTCATTGAGGGAGTTATTCTATCTATCATCGCGCTGGCGATCGGTCCATATATAGGTCTAATCCTCACCAAAGCATTAGGCGCCTCCAATGGTTTTCTTGAGTTTGTGCAACGATCAGCGATGGAAGTGACCTTGAATAGGGATGCTTATATATATAGCTTGTACGCCCTAGGAATAGGTCTCTTGATGATCATGATACCTGCTTTTCTAGCTACGAAAGCAACGATCGTTGGTCACAAGCAGCAGTTAGCACGAAAGACGAGGCTGTCTTTTCTTCACCGTTACTATTTGGATATTGCCTTAATAGCTATATCGATTTATGGGTTGAGAACATTCGATCGTCGAATCAAGGATATGACTGCAGCGGGTCTAGATTCATCACAATTTAGTATTGATCCTTTACTATTCCTTGTTCCGGCGCTATTCATGCTAGGCTGTGGATTATTCGCTTTACGTGTATATCCACTTCTAATCAGATTTATTTATTGGGTAGGTAGGAAGTGGTGGCCGCCTTCCTTATACTCCACTCTCATTCAAGTGGGCAGATCGAGCACACAATATCAATTTCTCATGGTTTTCTTAGTGATGACATTAGCAACTGGTTTTTTTAGTGCCAGTGCAGCAAGAACAATGAACCAGAACAATCACGATAAGATTCTATATCAGAATGGTGCGGATATTGTCTTGAAGACATTCTGGCAGAATGATGCACCTCCGCCATCAGGACCGGGTGGTCCACCTGCACAGTCAGCATCAATCACACCTAAGCGTGTTCAATATACGGAGCCACTATATGATTATGCGTTGAATAAGCTACCAGGTGTAGAGCATTATGCTAAGGTATTTATTAAGAAGGAAGCCTATGTCTCAACCTCGAATGCTGTATTCAACACACAATTATATGGAATCGATACAGATGATTTTGGAATGACAGCCTGGTTTAAGGACGGCATTCTTGATCATCATCTAAATGACTATTTAAATCTAATTGCAACGGATGCTTCCGCTGTTCTCATCTCACGCTCTCTAGCGGCTGAAGAAGGCTTGAAGCCAGGTGACCCTATATCTGTGGGCTGGGATATGGTGGAGCCGAGAAACTTTATCGTTTATGGCATCATTGATTATTTTCCAACCTTTCAGCCTAATCCTAGTACTCCGGCGGAGCCTTTACCGAATATGGTCGTTGGTCATCTGTCAACGATCAAGACGTTGCTGGCCGTCGAGCCTTATGAATATTGGTTTAAGCTAAAGCCAGATGCGAGTAGAGTAGAGTTTGTTAAAGCCATTGAGGAACAGAAGATATATGTAACTGAATATCGAGATACCATCCAAAAAATTAATGATATGAAGAGTGATCCTTTTCAATTAGCTGTTAATGGTGTTATGACCTTAGGATTTATTATCTCGATCATTATTAGCTTTTGTGGCTTTCTATTGTATTGGATTCTTTCACTTCAGGGTCGAATTCTTCAGATAGGTATATTCAGAGCTATGGGGATTTCGTTCAGACAGCTCATTTATATGCTAATAGCTGAACAGCTGCTTACGTCTGGTGCAGCCATTCTGATTGGTTGCTTAGATGGTAATCTCGCGAGTCGGTTATTTGTTCCATTCTTTCAATTATCCTTTGATCCCAAAACTCAGGTGCCTCCATTCCAGGTTATATTCGATCCGAAGGATACGACGAGCTTGTTCATTATTGTCATACTTATGCTAGGAACCGGATTAGCGATACTTGCGTACTTATTATCACGTATTAAAATTCATCAAGCTGTGAAGTTAGGAGAGGATTAACCGATGATCCATTGTGATAATCTTGTCAAGATCTACAAGCTTGCTGATCTTGAGGTTGTAGCATTACAGGGGCTAGACCTTCACATTGAGCCTGGTGAATTGTTAGCGATCATAGGCAACAGCGGGAGTGGAAAGTCCACCTTACTTAATATGCTAGGAGGGCTTGACCGCCCTTCAGCTGGCAATCTGATCGTAGATGGTAAAGACATGCTGAAATTCACGGAAAAAGATTTGGTGAAGTATAAACGAGAGTCAGTTGGATTTGTGTGGCAGAATAATGCGAGGAATCTAATTCCCTATCTTACAGCGTTGGAGAATGTTGAATTGCCAATTCTTCTACAAGGTCGTAGGAAGCGTGAGCGTGCGTTAGAACTGCTTGAGGCTGTTGGACTAAGCCATAGAACTCGCAATCGTCTGAGTGAGCTCTCTGGCGGGGAGCAACAACGTGTGGCCATTGCGATTGCACTGGCCAATCGTCCCAAGTTATTGCTGGCAGACGAACCTACAGGCTCTGTTGATTCAGCAATGGCGGAGCAAATTCTTGATCTGTTCCGCGATTTGAATCGCAGCATGGGTCTGACGGTTATTATCGTTACACACGACCCAGAGGTAGCACGTAAAGTAGATCGTGTAGTGGCTATTCGTGATGGTAAGACTTCCTCTGAGTTTATCCGACGCAAATCCTATGTGGATGAGCTAGCTGAGCTTGAGCAGGGGATCACTTCCGAGGGTGAAGAAACACATATTGAATACGCTGTTCTAGATAAAGCAGGTCGCTTGCAAATTCCGAGCGGTTATTTGGAGTCGATTGGGATGAAGAATAAGAATAAGATACAGGTATCACTTGAGGACGGTAGAATTATATTGGTAGCTCCAGAGGAATCAGCGTGATGAAGAAACGATTCCTTTGGCTACTCGTCATACTTTTTATTCTAGGGCTTTTGTGGACAACGTACATTCAATGGAAAATTCATTCTATTGGAGGGAAGTCCTTAAACTCAGAACCCTCGGATGTGTGTATTGTATTAGGAGCCGCGCTTTGGAATGACAAGCCCAGTCCAGCTTTGAGGGAACGCTTAAACGTATCTATCAATTTATACACACAAGGCCATTGTAACTATGTAATTGCTACTGGTGGTCTGGATCATAATGGTTCTACCCTGCCAGAATCAGAAGGTATGATTCGGTATATGGTCAGCAAGGGTGTTCCGCAGACCGATACTCGATCTGAGTCGAAAGCTAGAAGCACCTACGAGAATTTACTGTTTAGCCAACACATTATGGAACAGGAGGGCTGGCAAACCTCCATCATCATTACCCATAGCTATCATGGTGCACGTGCGCTTGATATTGCAGAATTCCTCGACTATAAGCAACCCCATATTACCGTCATGGATTCAACGGTCATGTATATGCCCTATCATAAAGCGAGGGAAACCCTCGCTTTTACTAAGTGGACATTAGATAAGATTGTTATGATACTAAAGTAAAACCAGAGTGAGTCATAAATTGCTGGAAGCCTTGTAAACCAAGCTCATCCCGCTTATATACACCTGCATCAGTGAGGACCTCCATAAACTTCTGGCCAACTTCCTGCTGAAGGACAAGCTCAGCTTTCTCAATACTTAATGAAGTACCATATTGTCTAATTAAATCTTCTATCCATAAGCTATGCTTACTCAGAGGGTTTGGTGGATTGTCAGCCATACCCTGAGTATACGGGGATGCTCCGATTAACATTTGCCCAATATCGTACAATTCCTCTTTTAACCTTCCAGGTAGAACAGCCAAACCCATCACTTCAATTAGTCCTATATTCTCTTGTTTAATATGATGTAGGCGCCTCTGGGGATGGAAAATTCCATGTGGTCGATCTTCATCAGTCCGATTATTACGAAGAACGATATCCAGTTCGAACTCTTCCTGTTGATTATAACGAGCTATCGGTGTAACTGTATTGTGTTTGAGTCGTTCGTTAGCGTGATTCGTATAAGCTAGAATTTCATAATTTTCATTACTATATCCAACCCATGTTTCTAGAATATGATCAGCAGCAGTGAGTAATTGCTCTTGATTCTTGCTGCGAAGTCGTATTACGGATAATGGCCACTTGATCATACTAGCTTTAACATATGGGAAGGAAGTATGGCTAAATAGATAGTCGTCAGGAGCGAGCTCCATAGCAAATGTGTGGCGGCCAGCCTGAAAGTGATCGTGATTTAATATAGAGCCACCAACAATAGGTAGGTCTGCATTAGATCCAATAAAATAATGTGGGAATTGTTCGACAAAGGATAGTAATCTTCGAAAGGTCGATACTCCGATTTTCATCGGTACATGATTCTTGTTAACGACAATGCTATGCTCATTATAATAAACATATGGGGAGTACTGGAAGAACCATGGTTGTCCATCTAATGAAAGAGGAATAACGCGGTGATTCTGCCTAGCGGGATGGTCAATCCTCCCAGCATAGCCAACGTTCTCCTCACACAGAAGACATTTCGGATAGTCACTGGATGGAGCATTCTTCAGTAAAGCGATTTCCTCTGGACTTTTCTCAGGTTTGGATAGATTAACCGTAATCTCTAGCTGTCCATAATCGGTATCTGTAAGCCAATACTGGTTTTTCTGAATGCGATCAAGACGAATATAGTTCGAATCTACTGACTGTTTATAGAAAAAGTCTGTTGCAGCTTCAATAGATTCCGATTGCGCAAGCTGCCAGAATCTACTGGATGTCTCGGAAGCTCTGGGGATGAGCATACCCATAATTCGAGCATCCATGAGATCACGATAGGTTGTATTGTTCTGTTGGATTATACCAATCTCAGCCGCATAATCTAATAATTTTTCTAGAATAGGCACAACCGTACTAGGAAGTGCCTCGGTAACTAGTTGAGTAGATGGCTGGTCTATTCGAAAAAAATCCAACAGAGCATTACGAGATGGAATCACATCCAGCTCTCCAATAAGTCTATTCTCCAAGGCGAAGGCTAGTAGCTTTTCTAATTCGTATTGGATATTAATATGATCACTCCTCATAACCATCTGGATGGTTTTTATGCCAATTCCAAGCGTCCTGAATAATGGCTTCTACATTGTCCTTACGAGGATTCCAGCCAAGCTCTTTCTTGATTTTATCCGATGAAGCAATTAATACGGCTGGATCACCGGCACGACGAGCAACCATTCTGGATGGAATCGAGTGGCCTGTAATTTTGCGTGCAACATCTATCATTTCGTTAACTGAAAAACCATTTCCGCTTCCTAGGTTATATATATCACTATCTCCACCGTTACGTAATTTGTTCATGGCGAGTAGATGGGCATCAGCTAAATCGGTCACGTGAAGGTAATCTCGGACACACGTACCATCCTTAGTAGGATAATCGTCTCCATAGACGGATATATATTCACGTAGTCCTAGTGGAACCTGTAGAATCAGTGGAATTAAGTGAGTTTCTGGGTCGTGGTCCTCACCGATTAGACCACTTTCATGAGCACCCGCTGCATTGAAGTAACGTAGGGCAACATACTTAATGCCATGGGCTACATCAAACCAATGCATCATTCTTTCCATAGCTAGCTTTGTCTCACCATACGTATTCGTAGGTAGTGTTCGATCGGCTTCGACGATGGGGACCTGCTCTGGCTCTCCATAAGTCGCTGCTGTTGAGGAGAATACGATTTTCTTCACACCATAACGATTCATTTGCTCTAATAGACATAAGGTTCCGTATACATTGTTGTGATAGTAATCATAAGGCTCCTTCATACTGACTCCAACAAGTGAGTTAGCCGCAAAATGAATAACACCTTCGATATTGTTCTCCGTGAATACCTGATCCATGGTATCACGATCACGGATGTCTCCGACATACAGCTTACCACCAAGAATTGCGTTACGGTGACCTTGTTGAAGATTATCAACAATCACTACATCCTCGTCATTAGCTAGTAGCTGTGCAACACAATGGGAGCCAATATAACCCGCTCCTCCAGTAACAAGAATGGTCATGATGGGTAAACCTCCTTCACACCATCGCCAATATCACATACATAGAAGGTGGGGATTAAACCCGTTTTTAATGTATATTGTTCGCCTACATATTGGGTGAAATTCTCTATATGATCTTCATGTACTAGGGATACCGTACACCCTCCAAATCCAGCTCCAGTCATACGAGAACCTAGTACACCAGGTGCTTGAAGTGCAGCATCTACCATACTATCTAGTTCATTACCAGTTACCTCGTACAAGTGCTGCAGGGATCGGTGAGAGGCAATCATTAATTGACCGAATGCCTGTAAATCATTATTCTCTAGTACCTTAATGGATTGCAATACACGATCGATTTCTTCAATTACATGTCTAGCACGTTTACGTATGATTTCCTCCGGAATGAGATGCTCAGTAGCATTGTATTGTTCCAATGTGATTTGACCTAACAAGGTAATGTTAGGAAATTGTGCTTGTAAGTAATGAACGGCTTGCTCGCATTGAGAGCGGCGTGTATTATACTCGGATTCAACAAGTCCACGTCGTTTGTTGGTGTTGCCAATTACAATTTTATAAGCACCACTGTTAAATGGCACATGCTGGAATTCCAAGGTGTCACACATGAGTAGGATTGCATGATCCTTCTTGCCGTTAGCCACAGCGAATTGATCCATGATCCCACAATTAACGCCGATGAATTTATTCTCAGCTTCTTGAGCTAGTAGGGATAGCTGAACGGTATCTATCTGATGACCTTCCATGCTTAGTAATCCGAAGCCTGTAACAACTTCTATGGATGCTGATGAGGATAGTCCCGAGCCATTCGGTATCTTGCCACAGTATAGAATGTCATAACCACCAATAGCATAACCATGCTGTTCGAGGTAGTAAACAACCCCTTTGGGATAGTTCATCCAATCATCTTCTTTAATAAATTGAAGCTTGGTTAGATCAATAGTTCCAGCTAGTTCAAAATTCGTGGATACTAATCCCAGCTTACGATCATTTCGCTTGCGAATTAGCATCGTTGTGCCGAAAGTTAATGCTGCTGGGAATACATATCCTCCATTATAGTCGGTATGCTCTCCGATCAGGTTCACTCTTCCTGGGGCATGGAACACACGAATGTGATCTCCATTCCCTCCAAAGACTTGAATAAATTGTTGTTTGAGTTGACTAATTTCATTCATAGCGCGAACACTCCTAATATTTTTGATAGGAACAAAACCTGTATTTATGATATTAGTATACGCTTTAATAAATCGATATTCTATGGAGCTATGATGCTTCAACATGGATAAATGTCACATTTGTTTTTGAATATAGTGAGTGTTCTGGTATAGTTAATGAAGATACGTTTAGTATGGAATGGAGGCGAAGAATAAAGCAATGCCTTACGATGAAACCTATGATATTGCTTCTAATCCATATCCTGAGGATACAGATCTGTATATTCTGTTCGCTGGTCAGAGCCAAACTCGTTCGGGTCATCAAGTCGGACCCAAGGTATTTGATTATTACTTAATTCACCATATCCTATCGGGAGAGGGAACATTTAGTACTGGTGATCATACCTATGAGTTAGGCAGGGGTGATAGCTTTGTTATACATCCAGGACATCTTGCCGAGTATAAGTCGGATTTAGTGAATCCTTGGCATTATTATTGGATAGCCGTAAAAGGTAAGAAATTTCAGGTTTTAATGGAGCAGGCAGGCATCTCGTTGTCATCCCCGATCATTCATGCAGCTAATAACAATCATGGCAGATGGCTTGAGAAAATAAAGAGTACCTTCAGGAGCAGAATAAGTGGGGGAGGTCTCCGTGCATATGGATATTTATATTTATTATTGTCCGATTTCCAGAAGGTATTACATCCTGAGCGGTTGAAGGAGGAAGCCCAGACTAGAATTGAACGTCATGTGAAGCAGGTTGCTCAGCTCCTGACTACTCAGTATACGGAACCTATATCTATCGAGAGTATTGCCCAATCGTATGGATATAATCGAGCATACTTTTCCAAAATGTTCAAATTCTATAACCATGTCTCTCCCGTTACATTCTTATTAAATTTAAGGATAAGTAAATCACGGCAGCTGCTTCGTGAACGACTAGAGCTTACCATCGAACAAATCGCTTACTCCGTAGGATTTAATGACCCTTTATATTTTTCCAAGCAATTCAAAAGATTCTACGAGCAGTCTCCAAGCGATTACCGCAGGTCATTGTCTCATTTACTTAAGAAATAGTCGACGTCAATGAACCATCATTAGTTGTTTGTTTTCTGGATTTACATGATCTATTTTCACTATAGTTATTCTTTCACGTTTGTTTCGGAAGTAGTTATGGTAGACTTTAGGCATAATAGCGAATGAAGAGAAGGTGTTTATGTATGATGGATACACATGTTGTGGAGGAACGGATACAGGAACGAGCCGTATTGGTTGGGCTTGTTGGTGGACGTTATGAGAATGTAGGCTCATTGGATGAATTAGCCCGTCTAGCGGATACTGCGGGTGTCGTTGTTCTCAGTACGATAACTCAAAAAATGGAGAAGCCTGATTCACGTACGTATATCGGTAAAGGTAAGGTAGAAGAGGTTAAAGCAGAGCTAGAGCTACTGGGTGCGAATTCTGTCATCTTCGATCACGAGTTATCCGGAGCACAGGTAAGAAATTTAGAGGAAGCCTTAGATGTCAAAATTATAGATCGAACGCAGCTTATTCTCGATATATTCGCTGGGCGAGCAAGAACGCGTGAAGGTATTCTTCAGGTTGAGCTTGCGCAGCTGAGCTATCTATTACCGAGATTGTCTGGTCAAGGCAAGAACTTGTCTCGATTAGGTGGGGGAATTGGTACCAGAGGTCCTGGTGAATCCAAATTAGAAACGGATCGTCGTCATATTCGCGGGCGAATTGATGAATTGAAGAAACAGTTGTCCGAGGTAATCCGTCATCGTACCTTACAGCGCGAACGACGGAAGAAAACAGGTGTGTTCCAAGTAGCTTTGGTCGGGTACACGAATGCTGGGAAATCAACGTTACTTAGGGAGCTAACTAAGGCAGACGTGTTCGTCGAGGATAAACTATTCGCCACATTGGATCCGATATCACGGTCGCTTGTACTTCCAGGTGGAAAAGAAATTGTCGTCATCGATACGGTTGGATTTATTCAGAATTTGCCGCATGACCTTGTCGCTGCATTCCGATCCACATTAGAGGAAGTCAATGAGGCGGATTTGTTGCTCCATGTCGTTGACAGCTCTTCTGAGCTGCGTGAGGAGCAGATGCGAGTAGTTGAGAAGGTTCTAGATGAGCTGGGTACGAATGATAAGGATAAATTAATGGTTTTTAACAAAATAGATAAGTGTTCACCAGCGGATGCTGATCTCATTCCACAGCAGGGAGACAGCATTAGAATTTCCGCATTCCAAGAGGCCGATGTGGAGCGGATAAAGCTGGCTATTGAGGAGAGAGCTGTTGGTAATCGGATTAGCTACCGAATTCCTGTGGAACGAGGTGACCTCATCGCATTAGTGTATCGAGTTGGAGAAGTCATAGACCGTGAAGTAGAAGAGGAGTACATGATTTTTCACGTGGTTGCCGATCAGAAGCAAGGGCAGTCTGTTAGTAGTAAGTTAGCTTCTTATGAAGTGACAGATGCTGAGAGTAGGGTTGGACAATCGTGAAGCTTACGACTGAGATTGAACAAACGATTAATCAGATAGAGGATCAGATCGCTGGGCACCATCGAGATGTGGATAGGCTCATCGACCACAATCAATGGAAGGTCATTGAGGCCTTCCAGAAGCATCGCGTGAGTGATTTTCATTTTGCGGGATCAACCGGTTATGGATATAACGATCGTGGTAGAGAGACGTTGGATTTAGTATATGCAGATGTGTTCAAGGCTGAGGCCGGATTCGTCCGCCCTCATTTTGCCTCGGGTACACATACGATTTCGGCAGCTTTATTCGGTGTTCTTAGACCTAGGGATAAATTACTGTTTATCACTGGAAAGCCCTATGACACCTTACATAAAGTAATTGGGAAAGCCGGAGATGATACAGGATCTCTGCGAGAGTGGGGGATCGAGTACGATGAAGTAGATTTACTAACGGATGGTTCACTAGATTGGGATGAGATTGAAAGGAAGTTAACTCCCAATACCAAGGTGATCGGTATCCAACGCTCCCGTGGTTACGCCTGGCGTAAGTCGTTTCAAGTCGAGCAGATCGGCGAGATGGTTAAGAGGGCTAAACAAATCAAACCCGATGTGATTGTATTTGTTGACAATTGTTATGGAGAATTTACTGAGGATAAGGAGCCTACAGAGGTAGGAGCGGATATTGTCGTAGGTTCGTTAATTAAGAATCCCGGGGGCGGATTGGCTACCTCAGGAGGTTATATTGTTGGTAAACAACGATTAGTGGAATTAGCCGCTCATCGATTAATCGCCCCTGGTATTGGTTTAGACGTCGGAGCTATGCTAGGAACCATGAGAGCTTTATTCCAAGGGCTCTATATAGCGCCCCATGCAGTGGGACAAGCCTTAAAGGGGTCGATTTTTGCAGCGGCTTTATTCGAACACCTTGGTTATGATACGAATCCAGGTTGGAAGGAAGCACGTTCTGACATTATTCAAGCTATTCGATTTACTAAGGAAGCTCAGTTGATCGATTTTGTTCAGGGAATTCAACTCGCCTCTGCCATAGACGCTCATGTCGTTCCCGTACCATGGGATATGCCAGGCTATGAACATCCTGTTATTATGGCTGCAGGTACTTTTATACAGGGCGGAAGCTTGGAGCTATCGGCAGATGCCCCGATTCGTGAGCCGTTCATTGCTTATATGCAAGGAGGATTAACTTATTCACATGCTAAGTTAGGCGTGCTAAAGGCGTTAGAGAAAATGGGTGAAAGCATTTTCTGTTATTAAACCTAACACGCCTTGACACGTTTTTGGGTAGAGGTTACAATTAATTTATAACATGTTTCGGAACAAGCGAATAATAATTGCAGTAAATTGACACAACAACAGTAGAAAATCGTTATTATTTGTTGTGGAAACTGCAACTAATTATTCGATTATTCCCTAGTGAAAGGTTGATGGGCCTTGAGTAACGAAATTCGAAGGAATATGGCACTTTTCCCCATTGGTATAGTAATGAAATTGACTGACCTTACGGCTAGACAAATTCGTTACTATGAGCAGCACGAATTGATTGTGCCAGCCAGAACTGCTGGGAATCAACGACTTTTTTCATTTAATGATGTTGAGAGACTGCTCGAGATTAAAGCATTAATCGAGAAGGGCGTTAATATCGCTGGAATCAAACAAGTGGTGAATCCGGTCAACAAAGACTCGGAAGACGCAACCATCTATAATGAACAAACCGAATCAAAACGTAGAGAACTGTCTGAATCTCAGCTACACAAATTACTTAAGCGACAGCTATTGACAGAGCGTCGTCCCAATTCGGTTTCACTCATTCAAGGTGAGCTCGCCCGCTTCTTTCAGAATCATTAATGCTGCTTGTGAACAGAGTAGCGCCAAGTTAATGACAAGCATCACTATGCACCATCAAAAACTTAGCTAATGCTTACGAAGTAGTTTTGTTAGATGGTCTTACTTCGTAAGCCAATGAGCTACACAAAACTCAGCTTATGCTTACGAAGTAGTTTTATCGGTCGCTGGCGCTACCATCAAAAACTTAGCCTATGCTTACGAAGTAGTTTTGTTAAATGGCTTTACTTCGTAAGCCATATGCTACCACAAAACTTTTAGGAGGAGAATCTATTGAGTTTTACTCGAGAAGACATTATCCGCAACGCGAAGGAACAGAATGTTAGATTCATACGTTTACAATTTACTGATCTTTTAGGTTCAATTAAGAATGTGGAGATTCCGATTAGTCAATTGGAGAAAGCACTAGACAACAAAATGATGTTCGATGGTTCTTCTATTGAAGGTTATGTTCGAATTGAAGAAAGTGATATGTACTTATACCCTGATTTAGATACTTGGGTTGTATTCCCTTGGGTAACCCAGGATCGTGTTGCTAGATTGATTTGTGATATTTATATGCCTGATGGCACACCTTTTGCTGGTGATCCACGAGGTATTCTGAAGCGTGCTTTGAAGCAAGCTGAAGAGATGGGTTATACAGCTATGAATGTTGGTCCTGAGCCTGAGTTCTTCTTATTCAGAACCGATGATAAGGGTAACCCAACCATGGAATTAAACGATCAAGGTGGTTATTTTGACTTAGCTCCTATGGATCTAGGTGAGAATTGTCGTCGAGAGATCGTGTTAACTTTAGAAGAAATGGGCTTTGAAATTGAAGCTTCACATCACGAGGTTGCTCCAGGTCAGCATGAGATCGATTTCAAATATGCGGACGCCATTAAAGCGGCAGACCAAATTCAAACCTTCAAGCTAGTGGTAAAAACGGTAGCTCGTCAACATGGTCTTCATGCGACGTTTATGCCGAAGCCATTGTTTGGTATGAACGGTTCAGGCATGCATTGTCATCAATCCTTATTCATTGATAATACCAATGCATTCTATGATGAGAGTGACAAGCTAGGCCTTAGTGTAGTAGCTCGCCAATATATGGCTGGAGTTCTTAGACATGCTCGTAGCTTTGCTGCAATTACTAACCCTACAGTAAATTCATTCAAGCGTTTAGTTCCTGGATACGAAGCTCCTTGTTATGTAGCATGGTCAGCGAGTAATCGTAGTCCAATGATCAGAATACCTGCTTCGCGTGGTCTTAGTACACGTATTGAAGTGCGTAACCCAGATCCAGCTGCTAATCCATACCTAGCTCTTGCGGTTATGCTAAGTGCTGGTCTTGATGGCATTAAGAACAAATATCCACTACCATCACCAACGGATCGCAACATTTACGTAATGTCCGAAGAAGAGCGAATTGAAGAGGGCATTCCAAGTTTACCTGCGAACCTGAAGGAAGCACTAGAAGAGCTACTCGGTGATGAAGTTGTATGTGATACTTTAGGAGATCATGCACTATCTCATTTCTACGAGCTTAAGGAAATCGAGTGGGACATGTACCGCACACAAGTTCATCAATGGGAACGCGATCAATACATGACACTATATTAGAAATTAATAAACCCTTAATAAACCCCCTTCGAAAAATTGATATGCTCCCCTTGTGGTAGACAGTTGAAATAATAAAACTGTGTACTACAAGGAGTAGCATTTTCATGTCTCATAAATCCAAAATAACCGGACCAGAAAGGATCGCAGCTGTTGAAAAATATCTTCGTGGAGAAGATTCACTTAATCATATAGCATCTCTTCT
>Ga0073929_1000408_pt1 | contig 61525 bp, 47 predicted proteins | sample DewCreD2012metaG_3_FD_76966 | JGI IMG/M metagenome (GOLD analysis project Ga0073929, IMG submission 76966) | Hot spring sediment bacterial and archeal communities from British Columbia, Canada, to study Microbial Dark Matter (Phase II) - Dewar... ... | reverse complement strand
GAAGGAGGGTCAACGAGGTTGCCCGAAGGCAGAGACGAAAAGAAAATAAATGAGGCAACGATGAGCATTTCGGAAAGATTTTTATATGAGGCAATACGGGGTTTGGGGAGAAAAATCAGAAAAAATGCCCCTTAATCTTCCTCCATCTCGTAGCGCCAGAAAAACAAAGGTCTCAAGGTGTCTTGCACCCAGTCCTCGTGAACAGACTGTGTTCCCTCGCGCAAGAGGACTTCCATAGGGGCACTTGTCTTTGCTTCCAGTTGGGCGGTTTGCCAGATGCTGAATGTGTAGAGCAAAACCATCATTGCGATAATCGGCGGTCCGGCGTATCGTGGTCCCTGCACGCACGACTCGGCGGCGGTATAGCCCCGTATGGATGCCCATAGTGCACCCGTGAAAACGAACACAAGAAGCACACCTGTCAATGCGAACGCCGTGGCGAAAGGACGGTATTCAGAGGCATCGCCAGCAGAGACCCGCGGGAAAAGCTTCTGAATCCACTGGAGTACGGCTGATAGATAGGAGCCGCTCTGTGGTGGTGGCGTGGTATCAGGGGTGTACCAGTATTTCTCCAAGGAGAGCAACGCCCACAAGGTTTGTGCCGCCTCAGAGTAGCTGAGCACAACAATGAGAAGGATTGTCAGCAGAAGCATGAGCACCAGTACAACAGGCTCCCTCCGGTAGCGCGTATGTGCCACTATCGTGCAGACAGCCCATGTGGGAAGGAGAAGCGCCAGCACGAGCAAGAACGTCAGGTTTCTTCGCCACAGGCGGGACAGATGGGACAGCTGACGACGGATGCGCTCCTCTGGAAACGCAGAGATGCGCGATGATGTGCTCAGGCTATGTACAGCTACGCGAAATATCTGCTGCCACCAGCTTGCTTCTCTCTCCCTGCCGAGTCGGCGAAGACGCTCCAGATGCTTCGGCAGCAGCTCATCCATTCTCTTCTCCAGTAGATCAGCCGACAGAGTCAATTCCGCCGCGGAGTGCCACACCAGAACCGCCCCCGCATCTTGCATGCTTTCCGACCGGGCATTTTGCATGACAATAGAGCCGCAGCGTGTCATCGCAAGGCGCAGGTCGAGCGACTCCGCGATTCGCCCTGATGTTTCGCACTGGCGCACCAGTCCTAAAGCCCTTACTGAAGCACGGTGAAGGATACCATAGTAGCTCATCAGACTGTCTTGGAGCGGAGCGAGGGCGATATAGAGGGCGAAAGCAGGTGGTTTGACCCACCATTGCTGAAGGACGCGCCAAACCCCTCGGAGCGCTACGGACTCATAGTCCTCCCATGCTACCTTTCCTGCGGCGGTCATCAGGGCGTGTGTGGCTTCTTCGTCGCGCCCCAGTTCGGCGAGCGACAGAAAGCGGAAGAACGTGAAAAAGGCATTGTCCGGGGCGAGCGATTCCCCTTGCGCGGAAAGATACAGAATATCTTGCCACATCCTCTCAGAAGGCAGTCGCACGGCTTGCTCGGCAAAGGATATGAAAAGTGGGGTGCGGGTACGAAGGGTGTAAAACAGGTGAGAATGCCATGCTATGATGGGACCTCCTCTGGCATGGACAGAGAAGATATGGAACATTGGCGGTACAATCCCCAATATTTCCGCCACGACCAGCGTTTGATACTCGCGACCAAACAGAGACAGGAGCACGTCGGCTGGCATTTCGTGGCTCTCTCTGACCATACGGTTCTCACAGGTGATTGCGTGAGCATACGCGGCGGGATTCGAGCGAAACTGTTGTGGCAGCGCGGCAAACGACGTGCGCGAAAGGAGCCGTGCTCCTACTTGTATCTCGTAGTCATTGGGATGCTTTGCGGCGATTTCCCCCAAACGCTGATGGTACGCCCAGTCGTAATCGCTTCCTAATACCCCGTAGAGCGAGGGCGTACCTCCCCAACTCGGCAGACGTCCAAGCATCTGTACCTGCAGGAGCACCAGCCAGCGGATGGCGGGGTGCAGGATGACCACTGCCAGTCCGAACAGCGCTCCACCAACCAGAGCGCGGCGAAGCCATCGACGAAACACGGTGCACCTCCTGTTACGGTAGCAGAGCGATAGGCGTTGGCTGAATCAACCGCTGACGCATCTGACGGGCGTGCACATGGTATCCCTCGTGTAGCCAGAGCCAGTATCGCAGGCGGACGGGCATCACCGGCTGAGCGACCAGTTCCACCGTGGCGTATCGGCGGGCGTCGGCGGGCTTACCGCGAGTCTCGCCCCAGAAGCCCTGTCGCACCCTGTTACAGCCCTCATTTTCCATGAGCAGAAGAGAAAGGCTCTCCCTCAGGTCGCCCGGATCGAACAGGGTGAGCACCGGCGGCACCCAATCGCCCATGCGCCAGCCGAAGTGTACCTTCGCGCCGTACACCTCCGGCGGGTTATCGCCCACACCCACGAAGTTGGGGAAACTCTTCGTCCACCAGCGAGCGGCAAAGCGTGCTTCCAGCGCAACCAGCTCGTCCGCCTCCGCCAACAGAGGTTGAACACGCACCTCCACCTCCACCAGCGGTAGCCCGGCAAACACGCGATAGCGCTGCACTACGCGCAGGGGCAGATTGTCTCCTCCTGCGCTCACTTCCACCGTCGTCCACGCCGGGTTGCGCTCCAGCACGCGCACGCTCGCCCTGCCGTTGCGCTGCCACAGGATGTCGTCCACCACAAATTGCGACGTGTCCTGTGCGGGGCGCCTGGGGTCCGCTTTGCCGAACGTGCCGATGCCTGCTCCACCACTTTGCGCAGCATAATCCCGTCCGGTGCGTTTGGAGCGCAGGTGGGTGAGCGTACCTCCGGCGTCCTCGCGCCACTCCAGCTCCAGCACACCGTTATCTACTCGTACCGCTCCATTGCCGGTCTGTACTCGAGTGGACGGTGGCGGCGCACCCCGCGAGGGCGATACTGCCAGCACCAGCGAGCCGGTTTCCTCCACCGGTTCCAGTGCCACCCAGTCCAGCGCGAAGTTACACACCCGCCGGTCATCGCCCGCACCCTTTTCCGCCGGACGGTGCGCTTGTGCGAAGAGCAGGCGAATCTCCGATAGTGTTGAGGTGGGGCGCTTGCGCGGCGGCAGGTTTACCACCAGCGTCTGCCAGCCGGGGCGCAGGTCGATATCGCCTACCTTCTGCCCGTCGGCAAACACGGTGACCCGGTTTTCCCACATCACCTGACCGCGAAGCAACAGGCGGTACGTGCCTCTGGCGGGTACGGGCACGCGAAGCACCGTCTCGCGCCCTTCGCCCGGTACCCAGCGGATGGTATTGCCCTGTGCCCATACTTCACGCTGAGCCATGCCCCGGACCAGCACCTGTTCGTCGCCCGGTGAGCCGATGTCGGCGCGCCAGCTCTGCTGGCGCTGAGGAATCACGAAATGTAGCCTGCCGTCAGCGGTGTATGTGGGCAGGGGAGTGCCATCCGGCAGATGCACCTGCCACGCTCGCCCACGCAGACCCGCAGGTAGCGGCACGGACAGAGGCATCCCCCGTGCCTCATCTGCGCTGGCAACCAACAGAGAGGCGACCTGCTCCGGGCGGACCCTCGACAGGCGACGGGGTGCGCTGGTGATGGTAAGTGGCACCTTGCGCTCATGCGTGCCTGCGCTATCGCGCCAGCGGAGAGTAACGGTCATCTGGCGAGCCTGTGTCTGCGCGGTGAACGGTATCGGCAGGCGCACCTCCTTGCGCTCGCCCTCACGCAGGTCACCGATGCGGAGACGCGCACCGGAGAACGCTATCTCCGCATCGCGGGCGGTTTCGCCGGGCACGTCCAGAGCAGGATGCCACCAGCGCATCTCGCCGTGAGAGGTCACGGGCGCGTTGACGACAGATACTGTGGGGGCGTGAGAAGATGCGGAGGTGTTCAGCAGATGCACGTCGGCGTTGCGCCCCACCGTGAGCGGACGCAGGAAGAAAGCATTCTGCTCTTGTCCGTTGGGCGCACGCCACGTTGTCTCCACGTACACTGTCTTCATGCCCCAATCCGCAAATGGTTTGACCTCGCAGGGCAGTTCTACTGTCCTGTTCTCTGCCGGAGCGAGGCGAAGCGTTATCGGCTCGCCTCTGATGCTGGCAATCTTCGCGCCGACCCGCAGGGTAACGGTCACCGGCTCAGGCAGCAGGTTCTTCACCGTCACCGGCAGGCGCGGTTTGCTGCCGGGGAAGGCTATCCAGCGTGGGGTGGTTATCTGCACCGGCGCATAAACAATCTGATACGCAGATACATACTGGACGGTGTCCTCAAAAGGCAGGGATGTTACCCTACGCGGGATGAAGTGCCTGCCGTCCAGCGTGAGGGTGGTTACCTCCGCCAGCGGCAGGTCATTCGCCTCCGGCGGGTGTAAAGCAATCTGTTGCTGTTGCCATGTGCGGTTCTCCAGCAGCAAAAGGAGGGTGGTTCCTGCCTCCAGCGCCGCGCTCATCAGGTTGGGGGTATCGGGCAGGCTGCCGTTGGGAAGGCGCACATACTTGCCGCACTGCACGCCCGCGATGCCCTCCAGCACTTTCGCCCACCAGCGCGGGTCGTCGGTGAAGATGCCGTTGACGGCGAGCAGGCGGGAACCGTTCACGGATGTCAGCACATCGCGCGGCAAGCCGTCGCTATAGCGGCTGAGCACATTGCCCTCCGGCACACGACTGCGGCGGCGCTGCAGGGTAACATGGAAAGCATGACCGTCTTCGGTGAAACGGGCGGTATCGGTCGGTTCCCACTCCACGCTCGCTTTTTCCCCTGCGGATACCTCAGGCGTGCAGATTTGCACCCAGTCCAGCGCGAGGTTGCAGGCGCGTGTCTCACCTTTGAACCGCTGGGGGTCTCGCTCGCCCGGTATCATCGCTTCGGAGAACTGCCAGCGTACCTCCACCACCCGTGCCGCGCCGACGACCGATGCCGGGATGCGCACCTCGTACACCCGCCAGCCGGACTGCAGCGTTACTGCGCTAACCGGCTCATCGTTCACCATAACGTTCATCTGATGCTGCCACATTACACTGCCATGCCAGCGCAGGAGCAGGTCGGTGTTTGGCAGAGCAGGAAGCAGAAGAGCGGTTACCGTGCCGACGCCGGGAGTCCAGCGAACGGTAGCCTGTGTGCCTGCGCCATACGCATCGGGAGGTAGTTTGCCCCAGTCCTCACGCCCGCTGAAGCCGCTTTGTAATATCTTCTCATCGCCCGGCACTCCAACGTCCACAAAGAAGTTAAATCGCCGGCGGGAGGTTTCAGGCTGTAAGGAAGGCGTAACGGGCATCGTTTTGCCGGTCCAGTCCACCGGCGATGCTGAAACGACAAGCGTTCGGCTGCCCTGCTGAAGCCACCCTTTCAGCACATCTGCTATCCTCTGCCGCTTGCCGTTCAGCCCGAAGCCCGCGCCGCCGGAGGGAGCCACCACCACGCGGTACCGTTGCAAGTGCTCTGTATCTGTCTCACTTTGCAGCAGCACGTCGAAAGGCGCGTGAATCGCCCGAAGAGCCTGTACTGCGCGATAAAGGTCGTTTGCGTCACCTGCTCCGCTCTCGAAAATCCAGTCGTTCACCAGCAGGGCAACAGGTGCTTCCTTTTGCAGGCGCGGGTAGGTTAGCTGCCAGAGGGTACTGTACAGCAGGTTGGTTTCGCAAAATCGTTTGCCGCCCTCGAAACTTGGCTCGAGGTTGGAACCTTCCCACCACTCGTTCCAGCTGAGGTGCAGCACGCCGTCCACGAAGCGCATCAGGTTACCTGTCCAGAAGCGGTCGTAGTGATGGGGTTCGGGGTGGTAGCCGGTACCCGGCACGCGGATGCCCCAGTCAAAATACCGGTGTTTCAGGTGGTCAAAAAAGACACCACCGCACTTGCGGGTAACCGCCGCCTGCAGAAAGCGTTCGGCATCCTGCTCGTGTGGCACGCCGAAGATGCCCGCGTAGGAGTGCGCCCCGCCGAATACACGTGCAAAACGCTCAAAGCCAAAACCCATGAAGGGCGCGTAGCCCACATCGAAAGAGGCGACCAGCCCGGGCAGACCGAACTCCTGCCGAATCAGCTCCTCCAGCTTTTGCCAGTCGCGCTGCCAGGTTTCGTACTGGTATTCGATGCTGAGGGCACGCTGAAAGCCCGTGCTGTTGACATCCATGCGGATTTCGTCGAAATGGCGATAGTTTGTGCCCCATTCGGCGTTCAACCGCTCGATAGTCTGGTAGCGCGCTTGCAGCCACTGCTGGAATCCCCGGTGGTCGGCGGTAATTTGCGGTGCGCCGTTACGCGAGTAGACCAGCTGAAACGGCTTGCCGCCCAGCCATGTCCACACGGGCGAGCGGGCGTACCGGCTGAGCCAGTAAACGGTATCGCGCCGTTCGCTGACGTTGCGCCAGAACTCGCGCATGGCGAAGTTCTCGCCGTCCTGGTACAGTCCCATGAACAGGCGATAGCCCAGTGCGTGCACGCGCTCGGTGGCTTTCAGGACGGTGGCTTCACGTGGCTCTCCACTCTCGCCTCGCCAGCCCTGTCCCCAGTAATCCATGTACAGGTGCGTCATCCCCCAGTCGGCAGCGAGCAGTTGCGAGCGTGTGTTGTCGGCAAGCGTGCGGCTATCGTAGTAACCGTATAGAGGGGTGTTGTGGATGCCGTTTATCCAGTTGCCCCATTCGCCCCCATGAGTGTTCCATTCGTACCAGTAGAAGTATGCCGCGCCCACCAGAGGCAGGGTTTGTGAATCCAGGTGCACATCATGCTGCATGTGGGGTTTCCCTCCCGCCGTGTTCATCTGAGAAATCGTTCTTGATGGGGCAGGGTACATCCTGTTGGTATCAGGTCTGTACACCGCTTGACTTTTTACCCCGTTTCGGTTACTAGTGTAGTGTGTCACGTACTACTACCCACATACACCGCTCCGCTCCGGGCATCCAGGGTGCTGCTCGCTTTGACTGGCGGACGAAACGGCTGGTGCAGCGGCTGCACGCAGGCGATATCGCCATTATCGACCACCCCGATCTGGACGGTGTGGCGGCGGAGGCGCTGGTAGCACGACGGGTGGCGGCGGTTGTGAACCTTTCTCCCTTTATCACGGGACGGTATCCCAGCTCGGGAGCCAGTATCCTCCTGCGTGCCAGCATCCCGCTGTATGAATGCCACGACACCCATCTGGCGGAGGTCGTACAAGAGGGGGAAACCGCCGTCATCACAGGCGATACGCTCTGCCTGAACCGCCTGCCGGACACCTCTTTCTCGCTGGAGCGTTTGGACGAAGAACGCGCGCAGCGTCTGCTATCGCTCGCTCAGCAGCGGTTAAAGAGCGAGCTGCGCGCTTTTGCGCAGAACACGCTGGAGTATCTGCAGGAAGAGAGCGATGCTCTGCTGGGCGTGCTGGAGGTACCGGAAATCAGCACGTCGATAGCGGGACGCCATGCAGTGGTGGTGGTTCGCGGGGAGCGATTCAAGCAAGACCTTATCGCCATACGCAACTACCTGCGCGAGATGCGCCCTGTGCTGATTGGGGTAGACGGGGGAGCAGACGCTCTGCTGGAGATGGGTTTTAAGCCCGACATCATCGTGGGCGATATGGACAGCGTGAGCGACAGGGCGCTGCATTGCGGTGCGGAGCTGATAGTGCATCAATACACAAGCACAGAGCGCATCTCACCCGGACTGGAGCGGGTACAGCGGCTGGGGCTACCGCACACGGTGTGGCGTGCGCCCGGTACCAGCGAGGATATCGCCATGCTGCTGGCGTACGAGAAGGGGGCACAGCTTATCGTGGCGGTGGGTACGCATTTCAGCCTGCTGGAGTTTCTGGAAAAAGGGCGCAGGGGCATGTCCAGCACCTTTTTAACGCGCCTGCGCGTGGGCGATAAGCTCGTGGACGCCAAGGGGGTGAGCAGGCTCTATCCCCGGCGGTTTGCCTGGCGCGAGTTCGGCTGGCTGTTTTTGGCGGCGATGATGCCGGTGGTGGTGGCGTTTCTGCTGTCGCCGGTGGGGCGCGACCTCGTTCGCCTGCTGTATGTGTGGCTACGTTTGCGTTTGCGTTTTTAGGGGGAAATCGGGATGTTTGCGGACCTTCGCTACCATCTGGTAAGCCTGACGGCGGTGTTCCTCGCGCTGTCGGTGGGAATGCTTATTGGGGGGCTGTTTTTGAACACCGCGCCGACCGAAACGCAGCAGCGGTTAATCCGGCGCATTCAGGAAGACCTTGCCCGCATCACCGCCGAGAGCGACCGTAACCGACGCGACTTCGAGCGCATGGAGCAGGCGCTGAGGGAGCTGACGCCGCGCCTGGTGAAGCAACGGTTGAAAGCACGCCGAATCGCGGTGGTACAGACGGGCGACGACGCGCGCGCGCTGGCAGATACGCTGAAAGCGTTACGTGACGCCGGCGCGGAAACCGTGTCGGTGACGGTGGTGACCGATCGCTGGCTGGAGATGAACGACGGGGAGAAACAACGTCTTATCCACAAACTACGCACCCTCAAGCCGAACTTGCCGGAAGATTTCACCGCGGTGGTTAAAGCGCTGGCGAACGGGGTGGCGCTATACGGTTACGACCAGGCGGTGGAGATACTGCATCGCGAAGGGCTGATACGCGCTTCGGGCGATTACACGTTGCCCTGTCGCTATGTGGTGATAGTGGGCGGCAGTTCCAGTCCGGACAGCCCCCGCTCAGCAGAGATTGACCGTCCGCTTATCCGACAGTGGCAGGCGGTGGGCATCGAGGTGGTGGCGGTAGAACGGCGCGACTGCGCCGGTTCACATGTGTCGGTGTATCGCGAGACCGATATCGCCAGCGTGGATTGCATCGACACCGCGCTGGGGCAGATGGCGTTGCCCTTCCTGTTCGAGGCGGAAAGCGCGGCGTACGGGGTGAAAGAGAGCGCAGAGCGAGTCATCCCCAGCGCGCTTCTGGAGGCGAAATGAGGCGTGTTTTCGCTGTGGTGCCTGCACACAACGAGGCGCAGACGGTGGCGGAGACGGTGCGTGCGCTGCTGGCATTGCCTGCAGAGGTGGTAGTGGTCGCCGATGCGTGCGCAGACGACACCGCCGAACGCGCCCGCGAAGCGGGGGCAACGGTTCTGGTGCGGAGTGGGCGAGGGGACAAGGCGCGTGCGCTGGCAAAAGGCTTGCGCTGGGTGGCGGAGCAACAGCCGTCCGACGACGACGTCATCCTGCTGGTAGATGCGGACGTAGGAGCCAGCGCGGGTGAGGTGGCTTCTCTGCTGGAGGCGGTTGAGCGGGGCGAGGCGGATATGGCTATCGGCGTCTTGCCTCCGGCGGGACGGCATGGCGGTTTCGGGCTGGTGGCGCGGTTTGCGCGGTGGATACTGTCGCGCCGGACGGGCAGGCGATTCCGCGCCCCGTTGAGCGGTCAGCGGGCGATACGCTGGCACACGCTCCGGCAGTTGAACGCGCTGGCAGGCGGCTTTGGGGTGGAGGTGGGGATGAGCGTAGACCTGATGCGTTTGGGCGCACAGGTGAAGGAGATAGAGGTGTGCATGACGCACCGGCACACAGGCAGAAGCTGGCGCGGCTTCCTGCACCGGGCGCGACAGGGCTGGCACGTGTTGCTTGCCGGTGCGGGGCGAAGGCAGGTGAAGCTATGGACGCACGGGTGATAGCGATTGTGTTATTTGTCTCTGCGCCGTTTGTAGTTCTGCTGGGATGTATCGCGCTCTTCCCCAAACTGTGTCGTCGCTGGGGGTGGCTGAAGCGTAACTACCGTGGGGTGGTCGTGCCTTACGGTTACGGGGTTATCTGGTGGGCGTTCTGCACCGTGCTGTATGCGGAGCTGGCGTGGATGTCTGCTCCGGAAACGCGCTCGCTGTCTCTGGCGTTTCTGGTGTCGGCGTTTGGCTTCGGGTTGCTGGGCTGGATAGACGACCTGTGGGGCGACCCTGCATCCAAAGGCTTGCGAGGTCACCTGCGCGCTCTACGGCAGGGCAGGATAACCACAGGGCTGATGAAGGCGGTGGGGGGACTGGCGGTGTCGCTGATTGCCGCGTGGTTGTTGCAGGGCGGATGGGCGACGTTGCCCGGCGGTTTAACCATCGCGCTGATGGCGAACGCGATGAACCTGCTGGACATGCGCCCGGGCAGGGCGGTGTCGGTGTTTTTGGCGTTATCGGTTGTGGTGGTGTTCTACTTACTGTTCAGCGGGCAGGCGTTGACGGCGGCGATGCTGGGCTTCCTGATGGCGGCGGCGTTGCTACTGCGTCGGCACGATGCCAGTGGCGAGGCGATGATGGGCGATGTGGGCTCCAATCTGCTGGGCGGGGTGCTGGGCGTGTCGCTGGTGGCGGGTTTACCGCTGTGGGCGCAGGTGGTGGTGCTGGCGTTGCTGGTGGCACTGCACATCGCGGCGGAGCGCGTTTCGCTGAGCCGGTGGATAGAGGATACCCCGTGGGCGCGCCGGCTGGACCGGCTGACGGGGGTAAGGTAGCTTTCGCAAGCAGGGGGGCATCTTAACCTCTCCCCCGTCCCCTCTCCTGCGAAGAGAGGGGAGCCTTGATTCGAACGCCCCTTCCTTTGTAGGGAAGGGAAGCCTTAACCTCTCCCCCGTCCCCTCTCCTGCAAGGAGAGGGGAGCCACGATTCGAACGCCTCCTTCCTTTGTAGGGAGGGGACATCTTAACCTCTCCCCCGTCCCCTCTCCTGCAAGGAGAGGGGAGCCGTGTTTCGAACGCCTCCTTCCTTTGTAGGGAAGGGAAGTCTTGACCTCTCCCCCGTCCCCTCTCCTGCAAGGAGAGGGGAGCCACGCATCGAACGCCCCCTTCCTTTGTAGGGAAGGGGGACGGGGGGATAGGTTGAACACCCCTCACACCCAACCCCTCTCCCGAAGCCTCGAGAGAAGAGGGTGAGAGGACAGGTGCATCTGATTTTTCACAGTTCATCAGCCGTAGACCCACAATGCTTCACTGTCGGCATAACACATGACGCACCAACCCTGTCATTCTGAGCGCAAGCGAAGAATCTCGTTCTATCGTTATGCAGAGATGCTTCGCTGATGCTCAGCATGACACAACAACGCCTGTCATTCTGAGCGAAGCGAAGAATCTCATTGTATCGCTACCCTGAGATGCTTCGCTAACGCTCAGCACGACAAAATGGCTGCACGATAGCCTTTATCGCCGTTTCAATCCCTTATAGGTAGGCTCGTAACGACTTGGCGAGGGAGGGGTATGCCATAGTAGGATACAGTTTCAATCCCTTATAGGTAGGCTCGTAACGGCAGTCTGGTGTTCTACGGTGTATGTCGGCTGTTGTTTCAATCCCTTATAGGTAGGCTCGTAACATCCTGGCCCTGGTCTTCTCGCCGCTCGTAAACCGAGGTTTCAATCCCTTATAGGTAGGCTCGTAACGACATTATCCGCAGAGCTGGGCGGACTTTCCTGCTTGTTGTTTCAATCCCTTATAGGTAGGCTCGTAACTGTGAGCAAGTACCGCTACGGCGCGCTGCTCTTCCCGTTGTTTCAATCCCTTATAGGTAGGCTCGTAACAGAGACATCAGCCCGGGGCATATCGCGACAATACGAACGTTTCAATCCCTTATAGGTAGGCTCGTAACGGACGATGAGATCCAGCCCAACCCGAAGAACAAGAGTTTCAATCCCTTATAGGTAGGCTCGTAACGAGCAGTGAGAGGTATGTTGCCGTCCCAGAGAGCGAAAGTTTCAATCCCTTATAGGTAGGCTCGTAACCCTCCTCGTCGTATTTCCCCACCCGTGCTCATCAGCCGTTTCAATCCCTTATAGGTAGGCTCGTAACGCTGCAGGTGAAGAAGAAGCACATCGATATTGCGTCGTTTCAATCCCTTATAGGTAGGCTCGTAACCAAACAGTTTTTGTCGTTTTATGAGAAAATTAAACTGATTGTCAAGGAACGCCCGCCGGAAACTACCCCCCTTTGCCTCCATTCTACCATACCCCCCGCAAAAATGCAAGCCTTTTGCGCGAAAATCGGGGAAAATTTCTGGTTAGCTGCGCAAAAAGAGTCGTCGTTCCCCTTCGTGGAGATACCGAATCGGCGACCGACGACTCCCCGTTGACAATAAAAAAATCGCCAGCGCCTGCGCCCAATCGCCGCCATGCCTTGCATTTTTCTATTGACTGTAGTAAAATCCATGTAAAAAGGAAACACGCCAGCGTTCCTGTTGCGTATTTTCTATAGGCTGTAGTAACAGCACGCTTACCAGAAGGAGGCTCTATCCATGAGAACGTTCGGTTTGACCCTGCTGGTCGCGCTGTTTGCGGTGGTGGCGGTAGCCGCTCCCGCAAAGCCACCGGTGAACAGCGGTTTGACCTGTCCCGTTTCTAACGAGGTCATCAAGGACCTCAAGAAAGCGCCCAGCGTGCAGTACGAGGGGCGCACCATCTATTTCTGCTGTAAGAAATGCGTGGGCGAGTTCAACAGCAACCCCGCCAAATACGCGCAGAAACAGGTGGTACGCTGCCCGGTGAGCGGCGAGGTGGTGAAAGACCCTGCGAAGGCGCAGACCTCCACCTACCAGGGCAAGGTGTACTACTTCTGCTGCCCGAAGTGCAAACCGCAGTTCGATAAGCAACCGGCGAAGTTTGCGAAGGAGCAGAAGGGCACCGCTCCCTCCTCTCAACCGGAGCATAAACACGAACACCACATGCATTAGAGGGGATGAGTGATGAGAACGCTTGCGCGATTCGTTCGAGCACACTGGGGCACCTTATTGTTTATCGCCCTGCTGTTTGCCGGTACCAGCTACGTGGTGCGCACGAAGCGACCACCCGGCTCCATGACGGTTATCGAGGCTCAGGCGATGGACATGAGCCAGACAGGCACTCCGGTCGGCTCTGTACCTGTGGCGACAGAAAAGGTGCGGGCGGAGCTGTTTGTGCCCACCGTGACCTACACCGGCTCGGTAGTCGCCTATAACGATACCGACATCGTGGCGCGTGTGGAGGGCTGGGTGGTAGACATGCCGGTATATCCGGGCGACAGGGTACAGCAGGGGCAGTTGCTGGTGCGGCTCGACTCGCGCGAGCGTTCTGCGCGACTACAGGAGGCGGAGGCAGGAGCATCTGCGGCACACTACGAGCGCGAAGCCATGCAGCGCGAGGCGGAGCAGATGCGCGCCGAGCTGGAAGAGATGCAGCGCAAACGCGATTCCGCGCGGGCGATGGTGGAGAAGGCAGGGCGCGAGCTGGAGTCCGCCCGACAGGAGCTGGAGATGGCTCGCGCCGAGCGCGAGGAGATGCTGGCGGAGATACAGGCGGCGGAGGCAAATAACGCCTACTGGCAGGCGGAAGACGCCCGTGCCGAAAATCTGTTGAAGGCGGGGGCAATCTCCAAAGAGGAACGCCAGCGCACACAGGCGGAAGCGGCAAGGGCACGTGCGGAGCTGGACCAGGCGCGGGTGCGTCTGAACAAAGCGGAAGCACGGGTGAAGCAGGCGCAGGCGATGCTCGGCGCGGCGGAGGCGCAGTTGACGCAGGCGCAGCGTGAAGCACAAGCCATGCAGGCGGGCGTCCAGCGAGCGACCTCCGCTTTGCAGGCGGTGCAGGCGAGGATTGCCCGGGCGGTCGCCATGCAGGAGCAAGCGGAAGCCGCACGCCGTGCGGAAGCCATCGTCACCGATTACACACGGATAACCGCCCCCGTTCCGGGGGTGATTACCGAACGACTGGTCAGCCCGGGCACGCTGGTAATGCCCGGCACAGTGCTGTTGAAGTTGCGCACGATAGACCGTGTGCGCTTGCAGGCGAACGTTGCAGAAAGCGACGCGCTCGGCATTCGGGAGGGCAATACCGTCACGGTAACCATCCCCGCCGACCCCGGCTTCCGTTTGGACACCAGGGTCTCCTCTATCTTCTACTCTGCGAACCCGCAGAGCCGCACAGTCACCATCGAAGCGGTCGTGCCCAACCACGCCGGCAAACTGCTGCCCGGGCAGTATGTGGTGATGGAAATTGCGAAGGGCACGCCCAGAAGGCTTATCTCCGTGCCTTTATCCGCCGTTCAGCGCGACGTAGAGGGCAAGCCCTTCGTGTGGGTGGTGCAGCAGAACCAGGCTGAGGGTAAAGTCACCTATACCTGTGTAATGCACCCTGAGGTCAAATCCGACCACCCCGGCAAGTGCCCGAAGTGCGGCATGGACCTCGTGCCTGAGAAGCGCGGTGGGAAGTATGTCGCGCACAAGGTGAACGTCACGCTGGGTGATAGCAACGGGCGGCGCGTGGCAGTGCTTTCCGGGTTGCGCGAAGGCGATGAGGTCATCACGCAGGGCAACGAGTACCTGAAGGAGGGCGACCCGGTGACGCCGGTGGAGTGGGGTATCTCGGGACCCAAGAGGCTGCCGGAACCCTCCGGTGAGATGCCCGCGATGCCCGGCATGGAGCACGGTGGACATACCGCGTCTCCGCCGGCCATGAACCAGCATCAACAGCATACAGACACCCCGGCAGGCGAACCGACGGGTAAGACAGTATACACCTGCCCGATGCACCCCGAGGTGCGTTCCGACAAGCCCGGAGACTGTCCAAAGTGTGGGATGAGGTTGGAGAAGGTTGAGGGAGGTCACCAGCACTGATGGCGGAGCAACCGGAAGACCGCACTCGCCCCCGTATTTTAGGGCATGTTGCCGAAGGGGCGTTCAACATTTCCCGCTGGTCTATTGAACACCCGTACATCATCATCGCTTTCTACACTGCGATGGTGATACTGGCGGTGATTGCGCTCGGTTTCTATATGCCGCGCCGTTTCATGCCCTACGTGGAAAGTCCCATGATCGGCGTCGTGTCCATGATGCCGGGCTTAAGCGCGGAAGAGATGGAGACCTACATCTCCAAGCCGATCGAGGAGCGTCTCATCAATATCCCCGGCGTGCGCTACATCCGCTCTACCTCGCAGGAGGGCTTCAGCATCGTCTCGCTGGAGTTCCCTTATGGAACCAATATGGACAAGAAGCTGGTGGAGGTGCAGGCGCTGCTCAACGTCATTCAGGCGGACCTGCCGATGACGGGTGCGAACCTCAAACCTTCCTGGGTGCTCAAGATTGACCCGCTGAACCTGCCGGTGCTCTCGCTCTCCCTCACCGGCGACGAGCGCTGGGACATGAAGCGACTGCGCGAGCTGGCGGATAACGAAATCTCCAACCGCCTCAAAGCGGTCAGTCCCGACATCTTCACGGTGCAGGCATTTGGCGGTTACCGCAGGCAGATGCAGGTAATTGTGGACCGCCAGAAGCTCTCCGCATACGGCTTGTCCATCCTGCACGTTCGGGACGCGCTGGACAAGAACAACGTCGCCAAGCCCGCAGGCGTCTTAACTGCCGGCGGTAACGAGGAGATTGTGCGTATGGACGCGCTGGGGCGCGACGCAGAGACCATTGCCAACTACCCCATCGCCAGCGTAGACGGGCGCACTGTATACATCAAGGACGTTGCCCGCGTAGAGGATACCTACTACGAGCCTCGCAGTGGCTATCACCACTACTATCGCGTCGGCAACTCCTCGCGGGTAGACGAGGCGATCGAAATCAGCGTGTTGCAGAGTCCGGAAGCCTCCTCGCCCAGAGTGATTCGTGCGGTGATGCAGGAGGTGAAACGCCTCGAGCGCGACTATCCGGGTATCAAAATCCGCGTCGCCTACGACAACAGCGCGTTCGTCGGCATCCTGATGCGCAACATGGTGGAGGAGCTGGGCTTAGCCATTCTGCTGACCGGTATCGCGGTGCTCTTCTTCCTGGGTAACTGGCGCGGCACGCTGATTGCCATGACCGCCATCCCCATCTCGATGGCGATGGCTCTGCTTGCGCTCATCCCGATGGGAATGACGCTCAACTCCAGCACACTGATTGGTCTACTGCTCTCCATCGGGCGATTGGTGGACGACGCCATTATCGATATCCATGCGGTGGAGCGTCACCTGCGCATGGGCAAAGACCCCAAGACCGCTGCCATAGACGGCATCACCGAGGTGCGTCTGGCGGTTGCGGCTTCCACGCTCATGCTGGTGCTTGCGCTCAGCCCCCTGTTGTTCTGCGGCGGCATTGTGCAGTTGATGTTCGTGGGACTGGTGTGGCCGATTATCTTCGGGCTGCTGGCATCGTTTTTCGTTTCGTTAACGCTGACCGCGCTGATGGCGGCGCATATCCTGAAGCCTCATGACGACGCTGTTTCCGTCCGCGAGCGGAACGGCTGGTTTTACCGGACGATGCTCGCGCCGTTCCAGCGAGGGCTGGACAGGATGGAAGCGGGCTACGCGAAGCTGATTCGCTGGATGCTGAAGAACCGCTTTGCGAACCTGGCGCGAATCTTCTCCACTATCATCATCGGTTTCGGCTTCTACTACTTCATCGGCTCGGAGATGATGCCTCTGGCGGATGTGGGGCAGGCGTATCTCACGCTGGAGATGGAACCGAACACCTCGTACGCGGCAACCGAACGTGCGGTGCGCCAGCTGGAGAAGATTATGGAGAAATACCCGGAGATTCAGCACGCCTCCATCGAAATCGGCTTCGAGGGGGGACCGGGCTATACATCCGGCGCGTACTTCAACGGCTACAGCATGGGCTTTACCAACGGCGCGAGCGCAATGCTCACTTTTACCGATAAAGACACCCGCAAGCGCGACGTGTGGACGATTATCGACGGCATCGTCCACGAAGCCACCTCCACCATTCCGGGCATTCGCCGCCTGCAGATTAAGGAGATGGGTTCCGACGTGATGGCGTCTTCCGCCGCGCCTGTTCAGCTGCTGGTGTACGGTCCCGACCTCAAAATCGTCTCGATGCTCGCGGAACAGGTGGCGAACATCGCCCGTAAACAGGTGCCGGATATCTATCAGGTGGCAACCTCCTGGTCCATGACCAAGCCCACTTATGAGATTAAGGTAGATGCCCGCCGGGCGCTGGAGCTGGGGATGACCCCTGCCGACATTGCCGACCAGGCGTACTACGCGCTCAAGGGCGGTTTTACCACCGAATTCCTCCGGTTGGAGAACAAACGCCAGAGCACCGTGCTGGTTCGCTTTGAGGAAAAAGACCGGCAAAGCCCAGAGGACATCGGGTTGCTACCCATTGTCACGCCGGACGGTAAACAGGTTCCGTTGAAATCGGTGGCGAGGATAGAGTATCACGAAACGCCCACGCTGATCGAGCATGATAACTTCCGCCGTGTGGTGAGTGTGATGGGCTACTATCGTAAAGCCGATTATCGTCCCCCGTGGAAGTCGCCCAACGAGCCACACCAGCCGAATCGTCCCTCGATGGACGTGGCGATGGACGTGATGATGCGGGCGCAGATGCAGTTGAACTGGCCTCCGGGCTACGGCATCGAAGTGCGCGGCGACATGACGCAGATGATGGACAGTTTCCGTCGGCTTCTGCAGGGTCTTCAGTTAGCGGTGGTGTTCATCTTCCTGGTGCTGGTAGCACAGTTTCGCGGTTTCCTGCAGCCGGCGCAGATGGTTTTCTCTCTGCCGCTGGAGCTTTCGGGCGTGTTTATCGCGCTATGGCTGGCGGGGCAGTCGTTCAGCACGGTATCGGTGATGGCGGTCATCGTGTTGACCGGCATGGACATCACCACCGCTATCCTGCTGATTGACCTAATCATGCGCTATCGCGAGCAGGGCGTACCGCGCAACCAAGCGGTCATCGAGGCGTGCCCTCAACGTTTACGTCCCATTCTGATGACATCCATCATCACCATCATCGCGATGACGCCCGTCGCCTTCTTCCCGCGCACGGGCACCGACGCCTACCAGCCGCTGGGCACGGTGGTTATCGGCGGACTGGTGGTGGGCACGGTGTTGAGCCTGCTGGACATCCCTATCATGCATACCATTGTGGATGACATCGTGCGCTGGTGGCTGGTGAAGGTTCGTCGGCGCGACCCGGCGACTCTTCCGCCGGTGGAGTAGGGGGCTATAACAGCCCCAGCTCTTGCAGTATCCTGCGGCAAAGCGAGGGGTTGATCCATATGTCCTGGCGAGATTCGATTTCCATAAAATAGACGCGCAATTGTTCCGCAGGAATTATCGTTTGTCGATATGCTTGGACGAGCACTCCGAGTGTACCGCGCACGTGTAGTCCTTGCAGCCTGGCTACCTCACGTCCTCGCTCCTCGTCCATAAGAAGCAGTCCTTGCAAGGAGAGCGCTAAAGCGATACTCTCTTTCTCTCCGCGGTCGAGCGGTAACGCAGCGATTTCAGTGGGAATGTCGTCTACTGTAGTGGGCTGCCATCCTTCCTGCTGTAAGAACCGATATAACGTGTGGGCATCATCATAGCCTCTTCGTATCCCCTGTACAACCGCCTCTTCGTAAACGCCTGTGGAGAAGAACACCTGTCCGTAAAGCAGTTTGAGCAGGTACAGCGCATTGATTTTAGCCAGCACTATCAACGGACCGGCATTACTGACTGTGGGAGGCATTGTTTCCTATCTCTTCTCGGATCGTTTCTTCCGATACGTCTGGAACGATGCCTCGCAATCGGGCTTCACGAATGAGATCCCTCTTGGATAGACCTAGCTGTTCAGCGATATAGCCGAGCGAGCCAACTCCGTCCCTGTACATTGCTATCGCACGTTCTACCTTGTAATGGTACAGCCCCATACGAAAAATGTGTTGTAGCGTTGTTGACTCCGGAGGTATCCCCTCCAGCCAATCCAGTGGTATCTGTATTGCGACCGCCCGTTTCATGCTATGCCTCCACGAAGGACACCCGTACTTCCCACACTCCACCACGATGTCGTTTTCACGTCACAGCGCCCGCTGTCACTTTCTCTTCTGCCCGCTTCCGGGCGCGGCGTTTCGCTGTGCTGGTTGGTGCTGCCAGCGCCTCGCTCAGCACCTCGTCGATGGTATCTACGAACACGAAGCGCATCTGCTCGCGCACCTGCTGGGGAACGTCCTCGATCAGGTCTTTCCTGTTGCGTGAGGGCAGAATCACGGTTTCGATGCCCGCGCGATGCGCCGCCAGCACCTTCTCCTTGATACCGCCTACCGGCAACACGCGCCCGGAAAGGGTGATCTCTCCCGTCATCGCCAGGCGGGGCTTCACGCATCTGCCTGTGAGCAACGATGCCAGCGCGGTCGCCATCGTGATGCCTGCCGAGGGACCGTCTTTGGGTATTGCGCCCGCCGGTACGTGGATATGCACATCGTGTTTCTCGAAGAAGTTCGGCTCAATACCCAGTTCCTCGGCGTGACTGCGGATATAGCTCAGCGCGGTCTGTGCTGACTCGCGCATTACGTCGCCCAGCTGTCCGGTTAGCAGTAGTCCTTTGCTGCCGGGCATCCATGTGGCTTCCACGAACACGATGTCGCCGCCGACGGGCGTCCATACCAGCCCAACCGCCACGCCCGGCTGGGAAGTGCGTTCGGAAATCTCCTCGAACTCGAAGCGCGGCGCGCCGAGGAACTCCTCCACCTTCGCCGCGTCCACCACCACCTTCTCGTTCTCGCCCTCCGCGAAGCGACGGGCTACCTTGCGGCACACCGAGGCGATTTCGCGTTCCAGATTGCGCACGCCTGCCTCGCGCGTATAACCGCGAATGATGGCGCGGATGCCTTCGTCGGTCCACTGGATGTGCTCTTCTTCGTTCAAGCCGTGCTCCTGCAGCTGGCGGGGGATAAGGTGTCGCCTGGCAATCTCCACCTTCTCGTCCTCGGTGTAGCCGGGGATTTCGATCACCTCCATGCGGTCGCGCAGAGGCGGCAGGATGGTGTCCAGAATGTTGGCGGTAGTAATAAACAGCACCTTCGAAAGGTCGAACGGCACGTCCAGATAGTGGTCGCGGAATTGGCTGTTCTGTTCGGGGTCCAGCGCTTCCAGCAGGGCGGCGGAGGGGTCGCCGCGGAAGTCCGCGCCTACCTTGTCTATCTCGTCCAGCATGAACACAGGGTTGTTGGAACCGGCTCGCCGGATGCCCTGAATAATCTGCCCGGGCAGTGCGCCGATATAGGTGCGCCGGTGACCGCGAATCTCCGCTTCGTCACGGATGCCGCCCAGCGAGATGCGCACGAACTTCCTGCCCAGCGCTCGGGCGATGGAGCGTCCCAGACTGGTCTTGCCCACGCCGGGCGGTCCCACTAGGCACAGGATGGGCTGGCGCATCGTGCCTTCGGTCTTGAACTTGCGCACCGCCAGGTACTCCAGGATGCGCTCTTTGACCTTTTCCAGTCCGTAGTGGTCTTCCTCCAGCACCTGGCGCACCTGCGAGATGTCCAGGTTGTCTTCGGTGGAGATGCTCCAGGGCAGAGCCACCATGGTTTCGATGTAGGTGCGGGCGACCGTATACTCTGGCGAAGCGGACGGAATGCGCGATAGTCTGTCCAGCTCGCGCAGAGCCTCTTTCTCCGCTTCGGGAGGCATTTTGGCTTCGGCAATCTTCTGGCGCAGTTCCTCGATCTGCGCGGCGTTTTCGTCCATCTCGCCGAGCTCTTTCTGAATAGCCTTCAGTTGCTCGCGCAGATAGTACTCACGTTGCGTCTTGCTGAGTTCGGAATGCACCTCCGACTGCAGTTTACTGCCCAGTTCCAGTACCTCCACCTCGCGCGCCAGCATCTGCATTAGCAAGCGCATTCGCTCCTTGAGGTCGAAGGTTTCCAGGACCTTCTGCTTGTCGGCGATGGAGAGGGGCAGATGCGCCGCCACCAGGTCGGTCAGCACGTGCGGCTCGGTGACGTTGAGTGCGATGCCTTCCAGCTCGTCTGGCATGTTGGGTGAGAGCTGTACCACCTTCTGGAAGGATGCGGCGATGTTCCGGCGTAGCGCCTCGATTTCCAGACTGTCCTCTTCGCTAATCTGGGAAGGTTCTGGCACTACACGCACCCGCACCCGCAGGTAAGGTTGCGTCTGTACCGCCTCCAGTATCTCGATACGGCTGATGCCCTGCGCGATCAGGCGGATGCCGTCGGGCATTTTGCCCATCATGCGGATGACCACCGCCGTGCCCACACGGTAGATATCGTCCATTGTAGGCGCCTCGACGGTGGGGTCTTTCATCGCCACCACGCCGATGATGCGGTTGCCTCCTACCACCGAGTCGTCGATGAGCTTAATGGAGCTCTCCCTGCCAACGGCAATAGGCACGATGAGCACCGGAAATACCACCGTATCCCGAAGAGGCAGCAGGTTCAGTACCTCCGGGATTTCCATCCGCAGGTCCCTTTCGTTATCGCTGCTCGTCTTGACCGGAGTCTCTTCGTTTACCATACGCCTCCCTCGCTTTCATCCGCTATTCGCTCTCGCGCTCACCTTCGATGATGGGGATACGTCGGGTAGTCGGTATCTCTTCCCGCACGCGCTTGGGAAGCCGTACCGTCAACACACCGTTACGATAGGTCGCTGAGATATTGTCACGGTCCACCGGTATGTCAGGCGGCAGTGCAACATGGCGCTCGAAAGGTCCGTAGTAGATTTCCAGCTGGTAGCACCGCACGCGAGCACGACGTTCTTCCTCATCCTCTGCCCGTATGCCGGAGATGACCAGCATCCTGTCGTCTGCTGATAAGGAGACGTTGATGCGGTCAGGATGCACACCAGCGAGCTCCGCCTTCACCACCAGCGCGTCTTCGGTTTCGCACAGGTCGACGGGTGGTTGCCAGAACCGCTCCGTCGCGCCCAGCGGACCGAACACGCTGAGTAACGCATCGTCGGATAGCCTTTGCATTTCCAACTCCATTTGTCGCAAAATATCGCGATAGTTCCGAAACACTGCCTACCCTCCCTTGCCACCGTGCTGTTTGGTGTTATTCAGATGTCGCCGAACCCGCTCCAGACCGCGTCGCACGTTGACATCGTTCGCATTCTTCTGCAGCATATTGCTCCAGTGCCGTTCCGCCTCCTGCCATTTGCCCTGTCGCTCCAGGCAGAAGCCTATCATGCGCTGGACGTGGAAGTCGCCGGGCTGCAGGTTGTCCGCGCGCCTCAGCCATTCCAGCGCAGGCTCCCACTTTCGGTATACGAAGTACGTCTCGGCAATCCGGTAGCAGTAACGCGCCTCGTTTTGCGGGTCCTCCCGAATAGCGCGCTGATACTCGGCGATGGCGGAATCCATCCCCTTGTGCTGGTCGTACAGCGCTGCCAGCCCCTCGCGCGCTTCCACAAAATGCGGGTCCAGCTTCACCGCATTCTCCATGTGACGCATGGCAGCTTCAAAGTCACCTTCGTGGTGCGCCCGCTCGCTCAAGGCGAATTCATCGTTGGCGCGTGCCTGTGCACTGCGCAGAACCCCCGCCTGGCGCAACCCAAGTACGCCAGCGATGACCACTGCGCCCAGCACTGCCAGCACCACGGCACGCCTCAAGGCGTTGTCCATGATTGTTAGCCCTCCCCTCTGGCTGACCGGGCGCGCTAAATCTCCATCACAACCGGAATCACCACCGGGCGACGCTTTAGCCGCTGTTTTACCGCCCGCGTCACCGCGCTACGCACATCCGCACGAACCGCGTCCCAGTCAGTTACTTCCGATATGTCTAATTCTTCCAGCTCTGCAAGCACCTGCCGACGCAGCTCATCGATGAACTGCGGTTCCTCTTCTTCGCTGACCGCCATACCGCGAATGGTCACGTCGGGACCGGCCAGTATCTCACCGGTCTCCTTGTCGATACTCACCACGACCAGCACCAGCCCGTCCTGCGCCAGGTGCTTGCGGTCGCGCAATACCACGTCGCTGATACCGCTGTTGCCTCCGCTATCCACCAGCACCCTGCCCACCGGAACCTTCTCGCCGAACTTCGCGCCTTCCGGGTGCAGGTAGAGCACGTCCCCCAAATCCATCAGGAAGATATTCTCCGCAGGGATGTTCATCTCCCTTGCCATCCGTGCATATTGTACCGCCATTCGAGGCTCGCCGTGCATGGGGATAACGTACTTCGGGCGCACCAGCGCGAGCATCATCTTCAGCTCCTCCTGGTAAGCGTGCCCCGAGACGTGCACGGGCTGCATGGGTGGGTAGATGACATGCGCTCCCTTGCGGATGAGGCGGTTCACCGTGCGCCACACCAGGCTTTCGTTGCCGGGGATGGGCGTGGCGGAGAGAATCACGGTGTCGCCCGGTTCAATCTGCACCGCCTTGTACTCGTCGCGCGAGATGCGTGTGAGTGCCGAAAGAGGCTCCCCCTGTGCGCCGGTGGCGAGGATGACCAGCTCACGCCCCTCGTACTGTCCAATCTGATCGGTGCGGATGAGCGTATCGGGAGGCAGCCACACATAGCCCATCTCAATGGCGATTTCCAGATTCTGCTGCATACTGCGTCCCAGCACCGCCACTTTCTTGCCGTAGCGGGCGGCGGTGTCCAGCACCTGTTGCATTCGGTGGATGTTGGACGCGAACATGGTGACAATGATTCGTCCCGGCGCCTCCTGAAAGATGCGGTCGTACGCCGCGCCCACCACGCGCTCGGAGGGGGTCACTCCCGGCTTTTCGGCGTTGGTGCTGTCGGATACCAGCGCGAGCACGCCCTCCTCGCCCAGCTGACCGAACCGCGCCGCGTCGAAACGCCACTCGTCTATCGGCGTGTGGTCTATCTTGAAGTCGCTGACGAATACCACCCGCCCGATAGGCGTTTCGATGTTCAGCGCAACCGTTTCAGGGATGCTGTGCGTGACGCGCACCGGCTCCACAAAGAAGGGACCTATCGGGACGCGGTCGCCGGGTGCGTACTCCCGCAGGTCGAGCTGTGAGAGCGGCAACCGCTCGCTCAACTTGGCGCGCACCAGCCCCATCGTCAGGCGCGTGCCCCACACCGGCACATTGATTTCGGACAGCACGTAGGGCAGTGCACCCACATGGTCCTCGTGCCCGTGTGTGAGCACGATACCGCGCACGCGGTCGGCGTTCTCGCGCAGGTAGGTGATGTCGGGTATCACGATGTCCACGCCGTACACGTCGTCAAACGGGAACGCCAGACCACAATCCACCACCAGTATCTCCCCACCGAACTGCACCACGGTGAGGTTCTTGCCGATTTCGCCGGTGCCGCCCAGCGGTATCAGCGCGACGCTCTCTTCGTAGGGAAAGGTGTGCTCGTTCACTGCAGTAACCCGTAGTCTCTCAACGCTTTTCGGATAATCTCCTTCTCCTTTTCGTTCGCTTCCACCAGCGGCAGGCGTACACCGCCCACGTTTGCCCCCATCATATTCAGAGCCGCTTTCACCGGCACGGGATTCGTGGTGCAGAACAGCGCCTTGAACAGCGGGAGCATTCGGTGATGCAGCTTGGTGGCTTCCTGCACCTGCCCGGCAAAGAAGGCGTCGCACATGCGGCGGATGTCGCGCCCGACCACATGCGATGCCACGCTGACCACGCCTACTCCGCCGACCGCCAGCAACGGCAGGGTGAGCGAATCGTCTCCGCTGTAGACCAGGAAGCCTTCGGGCGCGTTCGCGCAAATCTCGGACATCTGGTTGAGGTTACCGCTGGCTTCCTTCACTGCCACGATGTTGTTTATCTCTGCCAGCCGCAGCAGGGTAGCGGGTTCCACGTTGACTCCGGTGCGCCCCGGGATGTTATATATCATCACCGGCAGGTCTACAGCATGGGCGATGGTCTTAAAGTGCTGATACAACCCCTCTTGAGAGGGGCGGTTATAGTAGGGGGCGACGAGCAGCAAGCCGTCCACCCCTGCGCGTTCCGCCTCCTGGCTCAGGCGCACCGACTCGGCGGTATCGTAGGTGCTGGTTCCCGCCAGCACCGCTGCACGGTTGCCCACTGCCTCCTTGACCTTGCGGAACAGGGTCACCTTCTCCTCATGGGTGAGGGTAGGCGACTCGCCGGTGGTGCCGCTTACCACCAGCCCGGTGGAGCCGGTCTGCACCAGCAGCTCCGCCAGCGCCTGCGCCGCGTCGTAGTTCACTTCCAGATTTTCGTCGAACGGGGTGACCATCGCGGTCACCACCGGTCCCCAGTTCACCTGCATCGCTTCCTCCTTATGCCATTAGGGTGGCGACCTGAATGCAACCTCTACTACTACAACCACCCTCTATCTATCATTCCCTCGGCGATTTGTACCGCGTTGAGCGCGGCGCCTTTCAACAGCTGGTCGCCGCTGACGAACAGGTCTAACGCCATCGGATTGGAAACGTCCTCCCGAATGCGCCCCACCAGCACCTCTTCGCGCTCGCTCGCCTCGATGGGCATGGGGAAGTGGTTGCGCTCGCGGTCGTCCACCAGCTTCACGCCGGGGAACGCGCTCAATGCCTCTCGCGCTTCCTGCACGCTGGGGCGACGTTCGGCGAATTCGATATTGATGCTTTCCGAGTGCGCCCGCAGCACCGGCACGCGCACGCAGGTGGCAGTGATTGCCATCTCTGGCTCGTGCAGGATTTTGCGGCTCTCGTGGATCATCTTCCACTCCTCTTCGTTGTAGCCCCACTCGTTAATGGCGGAGTTGTGGCTGAAGAGGTTGAAGGCTATCTGATGGGGCAACACGCGCGGAGTAACCTCCTTGCCCTCCAGTACTGCTGCCGTCTGGTCCAGCAGTTCCTGCATCGCCTGCGCGCCTGCGCCGCTGGCGGACTGGTAGGTGCTCACCACGATACGTCGAACCCTGCTCAGCCTGTGTAAGGGTGCAACCGCCATCAGCATGATAATGGTGGAGCAGTTCGGGTTGGCGATGATGCCCTTGTGTTCGCGGGCGTCTTCAAGATTGATTTCGGGCACCACCAGCGGAACCTGTGGGTCCATACGGAACGCAGAAGAGTTATCGATGACCACCGCACCTGCGCGCACCGCCGCCGGCGCGAACTGACGACTGCGCGACGCCCCTGCCGAGAAGAAGGCAATCTGCACGCCGTCGAACGAGTTTTCAGTAAGGCGTTGCACGGTGAAGGTTTCGCCTGCGAAGGTCAGCTTCTTGCCTTCGGAACGCTCGCTGGCGAGCAGACGCAATGAGGCTATAGGAAACCGGTGTTTTTCCAGCACACGCAAGAACTCGGTGCCGACTGCGCCGGTCGCTCCGGCAATGGCAACGTGGTATCCAGAACTCATCCTCCCTCTTCCTCTCCGTTGTTGAACAGTAATAGTTTATCCGTTTTTGGGAGGAAGGTCAACCTGCAGGCGTCAGAGTTGCGACAGATATGCTCTTAACAGCGCCCTGAAGAGCGGTCCGTGATTGGGCACCTTCAGGTGGAGGAGTTCGTGGATGATTACCTCGCGGCGGAAATCAGCCGGCTGGCGGAGCAGGTCGGTGTCGAAAGTGAGCCGTCCGCGCGAGGAGCAGCTTGCCCATTTGCGCGTCATAGGGCGGATGCACACTTCGCGGGGGGTAACGCCGATGCGTTGCGCCCAGTAACTCACCTCCGCGCGGAACACGTCCGCGGGTACCGCCTGTTCGAGAGGCAACCACTCGGCAGGTGGCGATTTCCTCATTCCGCTGCCCTCCGTAGCAGGTTGAGGAGAGCGTTCGCCCAGCTGACCAGCTGCTGAGAGTCTATTCCCGCACCCAGCAGCACTTTGTACAAACTTTGGCGTAGATCGCGCTCTTGCTGCTGGCTGGACATCCAGTGCGGCAGGCTGTTGAAGACTGCCTCCATCTCCTGCGCTGCCCGCTCCGCTCGCGCGGCATCCACATCTTGCGACCGCAACCACCATTGTACCGCAAACGCCTGCGCAGAGAGCGGACTTTTCTCGCGCTCTGCTTCCGCCTGACGCAACTGCTCTACCAGAACCTCCAGCTCCTGCAAAGCCTGCTGGGCGGAGAGCAGTCCCTCCTCATAACGCTGACGTATCCGCTCGGCACGCTCGCCGATGGAAAGCAGATATGGCGACTGCTTGCCCTGCTCCGTCACCAGGTCATGGAGGTGCTTCAACAGGTCGAACACCTTCACCGTGTCGGACTTTTGCTCGTTCAGCAACGCCATCAGCATAGCGGAACCAATTTCGTAAGTCTCGCCCGGCTCCCGCACCTCGGTCGTGTGGCTGTGCTGCTGGACAATCTCGGCGGTCTTGCGCAGAAAGGATTTGTCTACCGGCACATGAGGCTCATACGCACTGCGCAGTAGCCGGTACATCTCCACCAGCTGCTGGTACTCTTCCAGAAACGGACGCAGAAACGGGTCGGGAGAGAGGATTTCGTAGAGCTCTTCCAGTTCGCGGAAGAACCTGTAAAACGCTTCTCGTCGTTCTTTATTACGGAAGTGTTCCAGAATGGCTTCGGCGGTTTTGTCGTGGTTTACCACAGAAGAGGCGGGAGAATCCACCTGCTCTGCCTGTTCCTTGCGGTTGTCCCCTTTAATGAGCCAGAGAAACTCTGCGCGTGCCTGTTCCATCAGATGCTGAAATCGCTGCTGTAAGACCTCTATTCCCTCTACGACACCGCTGACGTCCTTCGAATCGAAGGCGAGCGCGCGCTCCAGGTTCTCGAAGACTCCTACGAAGTCCAGAATCAACCCGGTGGTCTTGCGCTGTCCCTCTTCGCTCTCGTAGGGGCGATTGACGCGGGCAATCGCCTGCAGCAGCACGTGGTCGCGCATGGGCTTGTCCAGGTACATACAGTACAGGATGGGCGCGTCGTAGCCGGTGAGGAGCTTTTCGGTGACGATGAAAATCTGCGGGTTTTCGCCCGGCTTGCGGAAAGCCTGGCGCAGGCAGCGCTCCTCGTCTTCGCTCAAGTGATGACGACGGAGATGAGGCGGGTCGTTGTGGCCGGGGCTGATGACCACCGCGCTCCACTCGGACGGAAGATGGCGGTCAAGGGCTTCCTTGTAAAACGTGCAAGCCTCGCGGTCGGCGGCGACGAGAAACGCCTTGTAGCCCATCGGCTGAACGTACTGCTGAAAATGCTCCGCCACAAAGCGGGCAATCTTCCCGACGCGGTCAGGGTTCTTCAGCATGTTGGTTAAGGTGACCGCGCGGTCCAGCACCCGGTTGATCTCCTCCACATCGGCAACGCCCTCCAGCTCGGCGACTGCCCAGAACTCTTTTTCCATCGCCTCGCGGTCGGCAAGCAGGTCGTTTGGCGCGAGCTGGTAGTGCAAAGGGACGGTGGTGCCGTCCTCGATGGATTCGCGGATAGAGTATTTGTCGAGATACCCTTGCGGGTCTTCGGCGCCAAAGACCTTGAAAGTGCCCTTGCCGTGTGCGGTGCGATCAATCGGCGTGCCGGTAAAACCGATGAAGGTGGCGTTGGGCAGCGCGCCCATCAGGTAGTTGCCCAAATCGCCGCCGGTGGAACGATGCGCCTCGTCGATCAACACGAACACGTTCGAGCGTGTGCACAGGTCGGCAGGCATGTCGTCGAATTTGTGAATCATCGAGATGATAAGCCCGCGTGTGTCCTTCCGCAGGAGGTCGCGCAGATGGTTCTTGGACATCGCGAGATGAATACGTCCGAAGCCTATCGATTCCAGATTCTGGAAGAGCTGTTGCTCCAGCTCGTTACGGTCGACAATGAGCAGTACCGTGGGGTTCTGGAAGGCGGGGGTTTCCAGTAGCAAGCGGGCGATGGTCAGCATGGTGTAGGTTTTGCCGGAGCCTTGCGTGTGCCAGATAAGCCCCCGACGCTTTTGGGGGTCACGCGCCCTCTGCAACACGCGCTCGGTGGCACGCATCTGGTGTGGTCGTAATATCACCTTGCTCAGCTCGCCGTCCTTACGGGCGAAGAGGATGTAGTCGGTGAGCACGCGCAGAACGCGCCGCGGAGCGACGAAGGATTTCACCAGCGTCTCGAAGTCCCCGGCGCATGCCTCTTCCCGCCAGTTAAAGAGCGTCTTGCGCGAGAGCGACCACGTCGCCCCGTAGAAAAACTGAACCAGATGGGTGAGGGCGAAGATCTGCGCCTGCACCATCAGGTCAGGGGCTTGCTCGTGGTAGCGGCGAATCTGGTCAAAAGCTTCGGCGATGCCCTCCAGCCGCGTGGCGGATTTGGTCTCCACCACGATGACCGGGATGCCGTTGACCAGGAAGACCACATCGGCGCGGATACGGCGCGCCCCACTCTGGAAGGTGAACTCCTCGGTAACGTGGAAACGGTTCACATCCATGCGCCCCGGGTCAAGCAGTCGGATGTTGCACTCGCGGCGCTCCGCCTCGATGAAAACGGTTTTCAGTCCCCTGAGATATTCCCACGCCTCGCGGTTGCCCTCGATGTCGGCGCGGACGGCAAGCAATCGGCGGGCAACCTCTTCCGCCCTGGTAGGGGTGGTAATAACCCCAGGGTTGAGGCTCTGCAGCCGTTCCACGAAAACCGGGTGCAAAAAGGGTTTGTCCTCGCCCTGGCGCAGGCGCAGTGCCTCCTCAGGTGGCAGGTATTCCCAGCCCGCCTCGGTCGCATAGCGGATGAGGGGGTTCTGGACGGTGTGACGTTCGGATGAGAGAGTCATGGGGAACCTCCGTCGGGATGTTGACGGTCGTCGTTTTGGAACATTTTCCAAATTTCGCCCGCCAAAGGATCGTTGCCGATGGGCCCGGCGTCATTCAACCACATTTCCTCGTCCACAACCTCCCCGAGCAAACAGGCGTAGTCGTGGGTGCGAATGGTCACAAAATACGCGCCCGGGTTGGGTGTAATCGTACCCCTTGAGGCGGATGGAGCGGCGATGATAGCAGGGGGATCATGCGGTGCCATGGTGCGTCCTCCTCACCGTTCTCCCTTTTGCAGATGTTCAAACCCTTTCCGAACGATTGCTGCCATACGTTTCCGCCGCTCTGCCAGAAAATCGGCGTAGGGCATACGATACCATTGCGCTGGCAACCCGTGAAGTTCATACATGCGAGTCAATTCGCCGGGCGTGAAGCGCTCCTCGAGGGCCGGGGCATAATCCGTGGGGGGACGGTCGCTGATGTCAATATTCTCTTTCCATTCAACGAGCGTATAGTTAGCAACCTGGTTGATGTCGTGATGATCCTTTACACCGGTCTTTTTGAGATACTGGCGTGGGAAAAGGTGATGTCGTTCAAGCGCAGATTTTGGAGCACGGACGTTCGGACTCAATAATTCTCTAACCGACATTCTCGAGTAGAGAACAGGTGCGTCCAGCAAACACAACGTTGCATAAAAGGCTGATTGACTGGTGCTCTGCGCCGCGGCAGTAGCCAGTTCATTGGGCAGGGTTACCTCCCAATAATCGCGCGTCAATACGGCAGCGATCTGTTCTTGCAGGGTACGGATAAATTCATCCGCGGTAGAGAGTCCGCGTAGCAAAGCCAGGTCTTGTTCCATGCGAGTTTCGGGGGAACTGGTGTAACGTCCGGTCAGGGAGGACATGAAGAACCATTGCGCCATAATCTCGCGGAGAGCAAAGGCATCCACATGAAAATCGCGTTTGCCAATCAGCCACAGCGCATACGTGTAGAGAACGGCTGTCTCGGAGGTAATCAGGCTGGGATGAACATACCCGGCTCGTACAAGCACTTTGAAGAATTCGTGCCAGTTTGTCAAATTGAGCACATCTGCTTGCGCCTGGCGTAGAATCTGAAATTGTTCATCACGCCTTTCGGTAGAAAATTCACCCGTTTGCAAATCTTTGCCACGCAGAAGGGAATAGACGTATTCCAGGCGTGCGCGCCGAAATCCCAGTGCCACACTCACGCGCAGCAACTGGTCAGGAGCCGGTGCGAAGTACGGATTATAAGGTGAGGGATGACCATCTGCAGGATAGGTTTTGGCTTTTCGGCAAAAGTCCTCCAATTCCCTGCGTCCATCATCCCAGAATACAGACATCAGCGTTAAGATAAAGTCGGCCTGATTCAGGGGTGTGCCGCGGCTGTTGATACGAACGAAAATATCCGCCACCTGCTCTTCTGTGACACTGGAGGAGACCTCCAGCGCAGTGAGGGGATATTTTTGCAAATCCACCACGCGGTCAATCGCCTGATAGACCTGCTCGCGCTCTGTGTCCGAGAGCGGGCGTCTTGTCTCCAGTCGGGCAATGAAGTTGTTGACAAAAGTGAGCAGACTGGTTGTCGGCTGCCAGAGAACACTGATGTCTGCCAGCCATTCCGGGTCGCGTTCGATAGCCGGATTGGTTACCTCGAAGCGTTGCTCGAAGGGATGAAAAGCCAGTCGAATGCGCGTGGTGCGGAAATTCTCGTCTACGATGGGTGCGCCCCTCATCACGGCATAGAGGGAGGTCAGCCGTTGCTGTCCATCCACGATGAGCAGAACAGGCGCTTTTTGCTTGCGGTCTGCACCGATGAGACGATGTTCGCCCGGCAAGCCATTTTCCCAGAAGAGCAGATAGCCGATAGGGAAACCGCGATACATCGAGTCGAACAAATCTCGCACTTTGGTCTTATTCCAGACGAAAGGACGTTGAATATCCGGCAAGCCGATATTGCCGATTTCTATGTCTTCCAGCAGCTTATTGACCGTGTAATCCACTTTCTTGAACAAGACTTCAGACATGGCTACCTCCTGTGCTGTGCGGACTTGCGCTTAATTTACCTCCCTGTGTTCTCTGGGGTAAATTTTACCCTCCTTCGTCCGCTCATCAACTCATGCAGCAGGGTTTGAAAGAGCGCGTCCAGCGCGCGCTTGCGCCCCTCTTCGGCTTCCATCTTGCGGTCCACCGCCTGCAGGATGCGGGCGATTTCGCGCTGTTCGGAGAGAGGAGGGAGGGGGAATCGAAATTCTCGGATCACTAGTTGACTAATGTTTGGTTGCGCCCCACCATAGCGCTCCTGAAGGAGGGAGTCTCTTCGATAGATCAGAACGTAAAACAGATATGGTGTAAAGATCCCCTTTTTGGGAAAGATTCCACAAACCGCTTGATTAGTAGCTGCGTTTAACCCCAGAATACCAACTTTTCCGGTTGTGGCGCCGTACAAGGCGACCAAGAGAGTGCCGGCTGGAAACACTCTGGCATTTGACTGTTGAATGGCTTCCTCAGTTATCGATTCTTCACAACTGGTGATCACATTATCGTTTAGTTCTCCCGATTTGACCCAGGGAATAGGTCCACCATATAGTTCTGTTTTTTTACGACTTGGGGTTCCGCCGCTTCTTGTATCACACACCTCCCCCAACCTCACCACCTGCCAGTGCTGGGGGATGGGGCCGATTTCGGTGTCCTTCAACGATACCTGGTCGGCCTGGTCCAGGGGCACGGGGCCGCAGGTGAAGAGGTGCTGCATGAGGCTCTTTTTCAGGTCGCGCAGGGCGGCGATGACCCGCTCGGTGGCTTCCTTTGCCTCCTGCACCGTCCGCAGCACGTGCGCAATCGCCTGTTGTTCGGGGAGGGGAGGAAGGGGCAACAATAAACCTCTTATTTGAGTGGCATTGACATTGGGTTGTACAGCTCCGTGTGTCTGACTGGCAATTTGTCGCCAGTATAGCGTACTTTGCATAAACAAATAGGCGAATTCTGGGATTATCTCATCTTTGTTTACCCTTACGCGAATGAGATAGGAAGCAAAAATAGTCTGCTCAGGCAATTTGGTTACCAGATAAGTTTTTCCAACTGACCCCGTACGAGCAAAGAGAATATCCCCAGGGCGAAGAACGTACTCGTCAATCGATTCGCGGGGGCATTCGCAATATGGAACGGCAGCCCAATCAACTTTGCCATCTTGAATGTCCGTAATTCGCAACAATTTAGGGCCAACAGGTCTTGGTTGCGCTGCCGCTGTAAAACCATACTGGGGTCTTTCACAAACGTCCCCCAGCCTCACCACCTGCCATTCTTCGGGCAGGGGGCCGAGTTCGGTCATCTTGAAGCCGTCAGGGAGGTTCTCCGGGCTGGACTGGAGGGTTTCACCCGCAGGCAGCAGAGTAAGGACAGCCCCGCCCTCCTTGTGGTCCCTTTCCTGCGCGTTTTGCGCCTTTGTTGCACCTTCACTGCGCCTTTTGCCCAATTCTTGCCCAATCATTGCCCAATTCTCCCTATTCTTGCCCTATAGGTTGTTCCGCGGCCTCGCTGTCCGCCGGTCTTTTCGAGCACTCCTTTTTGAACGAGGTCAGAAAGCTCTTCTGAAGCGGTGCGCTTGCTCACTCTGTTCAAACCTTGATATACGGCGTTTGAGATATTCCCCTGTTCCTTCACGTACATCACCGCCCGGATTTGCCGGTCGTTGAGGCCCAGGGCGCGGAGGCGATCCGGGGTGTAGGGGTCTTTGAGGAAGGTTACCCGCACGCCGCCCTGCCAGCTTTCAAATTCCGGCTCCGGCAAGCCTTGCTCACGGCACTGGGCGATGATGCGGGTAGTGCCATGAGCCACAGCGCCGGTCACTCCAATCATCAGGACGCCGCCTCGGGTGTTAGCGAAAGCGGCCAGGTCCTCCAATGCGCGGTCGCTCCACACGCGCTTGAGTTCCAGCTCTTCGCCTTCTGTCAGGCTACCCCTGTGCATCGTAATCCTCCAAACCGAGCAGGGCAAGAACTCGCCTCAGCTCTGCATCAGCCTGAGCGCGCTCCTCCTCAGCCTCTCGCAAAAGCACCATCGCCTCCTCCGGCGGCAGCACCTCTTGCTTGTCGTTGGTGCTCACGTATCGGCTGGGGCTGAGGTTGTAGTCGTTACGCGCAGCTTCCTCGCGGGTGATGACCGCATGGATGGGCGAAAGGTCTTTCGCCCCTGCGGGATTCCCCCATGTGTGGTAAATCTGCGCGATGGTCTCAATGTGCTCTTCGGTCAGGTAGTTTTTGGGGCGACCTTTGGCAAACTGCTGGCTGGCGTTAATGAGCAGGATTTCGCCCGGATGACGCTTTTGTCGGTTGACCACGATGATGACGCCCGGCGCGGTGGTGTTGTAGAAGAGGTTTTCGGGAAGCAGAATCACCGCCTCGATCAGGTCAGCCTCCACGAACGCCTTGCGGATGTCGCGCTCACGGTTGGAACCCTGATTGCCGCTGCCGCGGCTGACCGCGCCGGTATCCAGTACGACCGCCATGCGCCCGCGCTCGTTCAGTGATGCCAGCATGTGCTGCAACCAGCCCCAGTCGGCGGAAGAGGATGGCGGAGCGCCATAGCAGAAACGCTCGAACGGGTCGTTCTCGTACAGTTCCTGCCCAAACTTTTGATTCCACATGGGGTTGGCGGTTACCAGGTCGAAGGTCTCCAGACGTCCAACTGCATCACGAAATGCCGGCTGGCGCATCGTGTCGCCGAGGCGGATATCGGCTTCGATGTCGTGAATAACCGCGTTCATGCGCGCGATGGCAAAGGTGGCGGGGTTAATCTCCTGCCCGAAGACACGCAGTGGCGCGATTTGAGAGGGTAAGGTAGGGGCGGAAGATTTTTCGCCCGTACGGGTTCCGTATTTTTCCAGTAGACGTAGATGGCACTTGATGAGCAGCCCACCCGAACCGCACGCGGGATCATAGACCCTCATGCCGGGTTCCGGCTCCAGCAGGCGCGCCATCAGGATGGCCACCTCGCGCGGCGTGTAAAACTCGCCCGCCGATTGCCCCTGTCCCTCGGCGAACTTGCGCAGCAGATACTCATAGGCGCGACCGAGCATGTCCGGCTCCACGTCTTCCAGCCCCAGTCGGTGACGCGATAGCACATCGATCAGCGATTTCAGATGCTCATCGGAGATAATGCGCTGACCGGCAGCGGTCGCGTTGAAATCCACCATGTCGATCACGCCGGAAAGGCGCGGGTTCTCGCGCGCCACAGCTCTCACCGCATCGGTCAGATACTGCCCCAATCCGGTGGTTTGACGGCGGATAGACTCCCAGCGGGCGTTTTCAGGGATGTAGAAGCGCACCATGCTCACGTGTCCACTCTCGCGCTCCTGCTCCAGCAGGTTAAAGACCAGCCGCTCGCTGCCGAACTCCTCCGTCAGGCGGGCGAGCTCGTCATCAAACACATCCGAAAGGCGTTTGAGGAAGACCAGCGGCAGGATATAATCCTTAAACTTGGGCGCATCTACGGGCCCGCGGATGGCGCACGCCGCATCCCACAGCCAGTTTTCCAGCGCTTGAATGTCCATCAGCCCGTTCAGCAGTCTCAGGTTGCCCATATTTGTCTCTCACTCTGTGAGATTAACATTCCTGGTCACGGGTTTTACTTCCTTCAGCATATCCTCGGTAACTGCTCGCCACTGAGCATATCCACCACGCGCGAGGTGCCGATTACGCTGCGCAGCACCACCGTGCCCTTCGGTGACTCGATGACCTCGCCCACCACCTGCGCCTCTGCGCACACTTCGAACCGGCGCAACAGCTCCACCGCACGCTCCGCCTGCACCCTGGGCACGAACGCCACAAATCGCCCCTCGTTGGCAACGTACAGCGGGTCAAAGCCCAGAATCTCACACGCGCCGCGCACATCCTCACGCACGGGAATACGTGATTCCTCCAGCTGGATGCCTGCCTGCGCGGTCTCGGCGATTTCCACTACCGCGCTCGCCAGTCCGCCTCGCGTCAGGTCACGCAGACAGTGTACCTCGATGCCTGCCTCAATCAGCGCCAGCACCGGCTCCGCCAGCGGGGCGCAGTCGCTCTCAATCGCGCTTTCGAACTCCAGCCCCTCGCGCACCGCCATCACCGCGATGCCGTGCCTGCCGATGTCCCCGCTCAGAATCACCGCATCGCCCGCTCGCACCGACTGCGGCGCGATGAGCAGGTCATGTTCTATAACGCCCACGCCGGAGGTGTTCAAAAAAACGCCATCGCCCTTGCCACGGTCCACCACCTTCGTATCGCCGGTGACAATCTGTACCCCTGTCGCCTGCACTGCCTCGCAGATGGAGAGCACGACCTGCCACAGTGTCTCCATCGGCAGACCCTCTTCCAGAATCATGCCCAGGCTGAGATACAATGGGCGCGCCCCGCTCATCGCGAGGTCGTTCACCGTGCCGTACACCGCCAGCTTGCCGATGTCTCCGCCCGGAAAGAAGAGAGGGCGCACCACGTACGAGTCGGTAGTGAAGGCGAGGCGCGCGGTGGGCAATTGCAGTTGTGCGCTGTCGTGGCGTGTGCGCAGGTTGTCGCTACCGAAGGTGGCGACGAACATCTTTTCAATAAGCTGGTGCATCAGCCTGCCGCCACCCCCATGCGCCATAACCACTGCCGGATACTGCTGGATGGGGATGGGGCAGGTGAGATGGAAGTCTTGTGTGGACAAATGATAAACACCTCCTGAGAAATGACCGGGCATTCCCTTATTCCGTTGTGGTCGTTACGCACCTCATTTCCTCAGGCCGCGGAAGAGCCCATGAGCTCCTGAATAGCTTCTACGAACTCTTTCGCCGCTGAGATTGCTTCTTCCGCCTGCTCCTCAGAAACATGCGCTGTGCCGCGTACAGCTCATTCACACCAGTACTCCTTCCCGCTTTGCGTTGCGGTACAGCTGGAGGTGTCCTCGTTCGAAGTCCTGCAAAGAGACAGGTTTTGCGGAAATCAATCGTTTGCACTCCAGCTGCACGGGGTAGAGCAGGTCTACAATCCGTCGGAGCTCCTCAAAGGTGTTGAAAGAGCCCCGCAACAAAACGAGCAGGTCAATATCACTGTCCGCTTGCGAGCGCCCACGCGCCACCGAGCCGTACAATACCATTCCGGCGAAGCGTTCACCGTAATGTTGAGCTAATATAGATTTGCACCGATAGACCACTCTCTCAACGGACCTTGTCATCGCTTTCCTCGATGTGGGCACCAGGCGAACACCTCCACCAGTGGGCTTTATTTTGCGCTCTACGTAGCACCAGATGAGTACCTATGTACTGGCTCATTCACCATTCATGACGCAGTGTCCTGCAGAGTATCGCGCTCAAGAAGTGTACCAACTTATCCCATAATATCGAACGTATGGAGACTCTGATAGACATCACCGCGATTGTGATTGGTCCCGTTTGTGCGTGTTGTTGGCGCTGACGACCTTCTTCTTTTCAGGCTACCTGTGGTCAGTGCTTGTGTGATGGGGACTGTCGGTTTAAGATGTGGAGCGAATACGCTGCAGGATGCGCTAACTTCTCCGACACCCACCTGCAGGGCCTGTTCGAACTACATGAGCAGTTTCACCTGTGGTTAAGGCAGGTGCGGGAGGAACTTTCCGGAGAGGCACTGGCACAGCTGCAGCGCTGCGGTCGGCATCTCGTGCGCGCTTTCGAGGAGATACTGGTGGTTATCCCACGCGCGGCTTAGCCTCTCGCCTGTACTTAAAATACGCGGCGCACGCGCCTTCGGAAGAGACCATCGTCGCGCCTAAGGGATGTTCGGGCGTGCAGCGCGTGCCAAAGGCTGGGCATTCGTAAGGCTTCTTCACTCCTTGCAGAATCAACCCGCTGATGCACTCGCTCGCTTCTTCCACACTACCGGTGCTCAGTGCAAACCGCCTCTCCGCGTCGAACTGCCGATACGGCTCGCGCAAGCCCAGTCCACTCTGCGGTATCTCACCGATGCCTCTCCACTTGCGCGGAACCACCTCGAACACCTCGCGAATCAGCTCCTGCGCGGGGCGGTTGCCCTCGCGGCGCACCGAACGGGCGTACTGGTTCTCTACTTCCGCACGCCCCTCCTCCAGCTGCTTCACACACAGGTAGATGCCATGCAGGATGTCCAGCGGTTCAAAGCCGGTTACCACGATGGGCACATGGTACTTCTTCGCAATCGGTTCATACTCTGTGTAGCCCATCACGGTGCACACGTGCCCCGCCGCGAGGAAGCCCTGCACGCGGTTTCGCGGTGAGCTCAGAATCGCCTCTATCGCGGGCGGAACCAGTACGTGCGAGACAAGGATGGAGAAGTTGGTGATGCCTTTCTGTTTCGCCTGATATACCGCCATCGCGTTGGCAGGGGCAGTGGTCTCGAAGCCGACCGCGAAGAACACCACCTGCTTGTCGGGATTCTTGATTGCCAGCTGCAGGGCGTCCAGTGGAGAGTACACGATGCGCACGTCGCCTCCCGCCGCTTTGGCGGAGAGCAGGTCGCCCTTCGTGCCCGGCACGCGCAACATGTCGCCGAACGAGCAGAAGATGACCTCCGGACGCGACGCCAGCTCCACCGCCTTGTCTATCAGCTCCACCGGCGTCACGCACACCGGACAGCCTGGACCGTGTAGCAGGGTAATCTGCGGCGGCAACAGCTCGTCGATACCGAACTTCATAATGGCGTGCGTCTGCCCGCCGCAGATTTCCATGATGGTCCACTCGCGCGTGACCGTTTTGCGGATGGCTTCTGCGAAGCGTCTGGCAGCTTCGGCGTCGCGATACTCTTCGATGAACCTCATGCGGGTTGCTCCTGCAGGTCGCTCAGCTCCTCCATCTGGCGCAGGTAATCAAACACTTCCTGAGCTTCTTGCTCGTCCACGATGCTGATAGCGAAGCCCACATGCACTATCACGTAATCGCCCACCTTCGCCTCGGGCACGTAGGCAAGGTTCACCTCTTTCACTATACCACCAAAGCTCACCTTACCTGTGCGGGTGAGCGGGTCATCTCCCTCGATACTCAGTATCTGCCCCGGTATCGCAAGGCACATGGGTTTGTCCTCCGTGGTGGATTGGTACATAGTATACCATGATGGGAGTGAAGGGTAGAGCCGTACACTGTAGAGCGTTCGTCGGAACTGGCGAAGGTTGTGTGTGCCTGCCTTCGCCAGTCCCGGCTCTTTTTCAAGGAGGGGCTTGGGGTATTACCGTCCCTGAGAAGGAGCGGTCTGCATGGGACCGGAAACCACCCCTCCGGGCATTGGGCGTCCTTGCTGGCTAGGAGGTAGCACGATAGGACCCGACGGCGGCGCGGGCGGAAGCTTCGGCTCGTTGCGCGTGCCCCACCAGTATGCAAGTGCGACTACCGCCACAATCGCCACGACGATTATCGCAGCAACTGCGGGCGAAACCTCTTTTTTCATGAGATATGCTCTCCTCTGTTGTCAGGGTTCGGTCGGGTGAATACGCACCTTGTAGTAACCCCAGAACACCGGGCTTTCTCTGGTCAGGGTCACTCGCGCCCATTTGGCATGTCCATCAGCAAACATAAAGTTGGCACCGCTGTTGTGGCGCGGCGGACCGTAGAACCATGTTTGCTGGTCGCTGCTCAGCCAGTAGGTACGCCTGATGCCATCGCCCGCGTCCAGATAGTAGCCGATGAAGGTGTTCCAGGGCATGTAGCCATCTGCCAGCACGCCGATTTCGGCGGGTTCGTTAATCGCCGCCAGTGGCCACCCGCCGAAGCGCAGGGAGCCGCCCATCAGCAATTCATTGTAACCGTAGCCTAGGTGATAGTCTTCGAGACGCGGCACGTTGGGCGAAGGCGCGAAGCAACAGTATGCCAGCCAGGGATAACCGCTGAAGTCTGGCTCTTTGAACAGCGCCGCGCTCTTCACGTAGGGATAGAGCTGGTCGGGGAAATACAGCTGATTGACCGTCTGCCCTGTGTTCGGGTCGGTGTAGCAGCCGGGAAACGCCTGCCACCACAGGGTTTCATCGTAATCCTGTGCATACATCATGGTGGCGGTTCCCAGTTGCTTCAGGTTGGACAGACAAACTGTTTGCCGTGCTTTGGCGCGTGCCTGTGCAAACACCGGGAACAGGATGGCTGCCAGTATCGCGATAATCGCGATAACGACAAGCAGCTCAATCAGCGTAAAAGCGAGACTTCGGTTGTTGTGACGCATTGGATGGACCCTCCTCTGAGTTTAGGATTATGTAGCACCGCCTGGAGTGTCGGTGGAGCCGCGTACCATCAGCTGGGTAGGCAGCACCACGCTCTGGCGGGGTGGCTCCGTATTCCTCAACCATTGCAAAAGCATCAGCGTGGCAAGGCGTCCCATCTCGTCCAGCGGTTGACGCACGGTGGTGAGCGGTGGGCTAAGCAGTGCAGCGGATACGGGGTCGTCGAAGCCCACTACCGAAAGGTCAGCCGGTATCTGTAAGCCCTCCTCGCGAGCAATGCGCATTACGTCCAGCGCCAGATAGTAGCCTCCGCAGAAGAAAGCGGTGGGACGAGACGGAGAGCGTAGTATCCGGCGGAGTCGCTCGCGCCCCGCATCCGAGAGGGAGACCACTTCCTCTTCCATGAGTATCAGCGTGTCGTCCACGTGGATACCTTGTTTCTGCAGGGCGTCACGGAACGTTCGCAGGCGGTCCTGGGTGTTGCAGGTACCGGGCAAGGCGAACACGCCTCCGATGCGTCGGTGTCCTAAACCGAGCAAATGTTCCAGTGCAGCTCGTGTGCCGCCGATGTTGTCGCTGTCGACAAAGGGAACCTCTAGCCCTTTCCACGATGCGCCCAGCACCACCATCTTGAGACCGGAGCGGAAAAGCCTGTTTGCCTTCTCCACATTCTGCTCCAGCACGTCCAGCACCAGCAGACCGTCCAGCAGGGCGTCGCTCAGTTTCTCCTCGATTTCGTCGGCAGGGACCTCGATGATGGACAGGCTCACCGGCGCGTTGGCGATAGCGCGTTGCATTCCCCGGAAAAGCGAGCCCAGATAGAAGTCTTCCAGAGCACGCTCGGCGGGAATGTGCACCACCACCCCGATTTGCAGCATTTCAGGCGGGGGCGGACAAAAGCCCTCCGGTACAAAAGTGCCCTTACCATGCTCGCGATAGAGCCATCCCTCTTTTACCAGCTCTACCAGCGCCCTGTTCATGGTCATCTGGCTGATGCGCAGTTCCGCTGCCAGATCGCGCTCGCCGGGGATACGCTCACCCGGGCGATACTTGCCAGAGCGGATGCGCTGTTGGATAATCAGCTTCGCCTGAACGTAGCGCGGTAACGGATTGTTCTTATCGACGACTTGAACGCCCATTGGTCTAATCGCCAGTGTTATAGTTTACTGTAACACCAATATTATATATCACTGTACCAAAAGCGTCAAGGGGTTTTATACGCTTTCTTCACGATATTTCGAAAAATCTTTGGAAAGCATCCCTTGACGATACTGGCGAAGTACGCTATGATGAAGATAGATTAATCGCATAACTTAACAGAGAGGGTGCGAAAATGAAACGACGAGGCTTTACCTTGATTGAGCTGCTGGTGGTTATCGCGATTATCGCGATACTGGCGGCGATCCTGTTCCCGGTGTTTGCCAGGGCTCGTGAACGAGCACGCCTGGCAACCTGTATCTCCAACAGCAAGCAGATTGGTCTGGGCGCGATGATGTACGTGCAGGACTACGACGAGGTTTTCCCTGTGGCGATGTTCGCGTTTAACTCGCCCTCGGAGGTCTCCCACGTCGGTGGCAACTGGGTTAGCGTGCCGGGCGGTCCCACGGGCTGCCACACACGGTTAGGACAGCACCCCACGCTGGTGGACGTGCTACTGCCTTACGTGAAGAACGAAGGCATCTTCACCTGCCCCACGCTCAACGTGCCCGTAAAGCGCAACGCGCAGGGCGACGTGTGTGAAGACTACTCCGGCTCCTACGCCTACCGTTGCTACGACGGCTTTGGGCTGCCGGGCAATGTGTCGCCTATCCTGCGTGGGGGCAGTGTGTTCGCGGCGGTGATTTTCGGGTTGTACCCGCCGCCCTACCGTTGCCCGCAGGGGATACAGACCTCCTCAGTGGGGTGGTCGGCATGTGGCACGTCGCTCGCCAGCGTCACCAAGCCTGCTGAGGATATGCTGATTGTCTGCAATTCGTGGGGTATGCATTACGGCGCGAAGAATCAGGACGTGGTGGAAGGACGAGCCATTGGCGGTACGCCAACCGTTTACATGGACGGTCACGCGAAGTTCCAGCCGATCACTATCGGGGGCTTCCTGAACTGGATTTGTAATCCGCTGAACGACTGAGAGCGAGAGCGGCACCGGGGGCGAGGTTCCGGGTGAGCCGGCGGAAATGCATCCTGTCGCATTTTGAAACGTCCGGCTCGGCAGGAGCCTCGCCCTCCAGGCACAAGGGTGTTATCGCGATGCCTTGCCCACGTTGCCGCTTATCTGTACCGCGCCTGAAGAGCGGTTGGTGATGCGTATCTCGCCGGTCATCACGTTGTCCGTCACAACAGCACGGTTTACCCCTTCGCTGATTTCTACCTGCGGACGGTCATCACGGAACACACAACCACGCACCAGCACCGTGCCGCCGCGAGCCTGTATAGCCGAGCGTCCTTCCTTGTCCTTGTCCCATTGCATGAAAGTACAATCCGAGAAGCCTACCGTTCCACCGCCCTCGATGACCGCAATCTGCTTGTTCGGTCCCCAGTAGGCGCAATTTACGAAGCGCACCGTGCCGGAGTGAGTGGGCGCAACACGCACCATTGTGGGGTCGCTCCCCCGGAAGGAGACGAACTCGCCGTTGGTGATGAGGATGCCCATCGGGGCGGTCTGCTCTACCAGCACCGCCACCAGGCAGTCGTCCGCGCCGATACCCAGAAAGTTGCCGTTGCACACCCCCGCCTTCGTCTGCGTGAAACGGTAACCCACCTTGTAGCCGTAGCAGAAGGTATTGAGCACGTATTGCCAATCGCTGCGCCCGAAGATGAACGCCTCTCCGTTCTGCATCTGCCACTCGAAAAGTTTGGGCTTCATGCTGAACCAGGGGTTGAAGTGCACATTCTCGATGCGTCCGATGTCGTATATCTGGTCTACCAGCACACCGCGCCGCAGAGGCTGTCCGTGCACGTTTCGTATCAGGTGACGTTCGTTTTGCGTGGCGTCGATGCCGTTGTAAGGGTTCAGCATCTCCACATCCAGCACAGCCGGGTTCTTACCGCGCATGGCAATCGCCCAGGGGTAGGGGATAGGCACATCGTCGGTCTTCTGGTCGGGGTAATAGAGCACCACGCCTTTCAGCGTGCTGTTGGTGTTAAGGGTGATAAAAGGTGCTCCCTCTTCACTGCCTGCACCTTCGGTGATAAGGAAGGTCGTGCCGTCATCGGTGGGTTTAGGCAAGCCTGCATCGCGGATGCCGTTATGCGCAGGGACCGATTCCCACACGCCCTTCAGGGTGACACCGTTCGGAATCACCAGGTGACCTTTGAACAAGTAGTTTCCTCGCGGAGCAAACACCACACCTCCGCCTGCCTTGCCCGCCTCGTCCAGCGCACGTTGAAAGGCGGCGGTGTCATCGCTCTTGCCGTCGCCCTTCGCGCCGAAGTCGCGCACGTTCCACACGTCGTTTTGTGCCATTGTCGGTACTACTCCTCCTGACAGGGTAACAAGGCTCAGTATCACCAGCAGCCACTGCATCTTCCCCCTCCATCCGCAGTTCTTGAGCATGGAAGTTCGACGGGTGCAAGGCGGCGTCCTTCGGCTTGATGTGGCGCACGCAGGGCGCCTGTTTCCCTGAACATCCCTCCCACCATTGAAACGACGGGCTATGAAGCAAGCAAACCGGTTGGCAGGAGCCTCACCCGGGGTAATTCAGAACCTCACTCCCAGCTTCAGTCGCGCCTCGTACTCGGTCTGGTTGGGCTGGAAGATGCGGTCACGCTCGTAAGTGGTCAGAGTGCCTTCGAGGCTGATGTTGAAGATGTCGCTCAGCGCGTAGCGGTAGCCCAGGCGGTACGTGTGCGCGGTCAGCTCGCTGGTGGTCTGCTGGCGATTCAGGCGATAGCCGGTCAGCAGCTCCATCAGCGGCGAGAAGCGATAGATGAGTGCCACATCCGCCAGCGTGATGTTCGTGTTGCTCAGCAGGTCGCGCTTCACGCCCATGCTGCCCTGCAGGGTAAGCGCGCTCATCCGCGCCTGCAGTTTCAGCTCCGCCTGCTCCTGTTGTTGAATATTGCCCTTGTTGTCCTCCGGGTTGCGTGTGTAGCTGCCCGTCAGGCTGAGCGACTGCGAGGGGGTCACGCTCAGCGCCACTCCCCACGTCTCCGGCGGTGCACCGCTATCGGTCAGGCGCAGGCGATGGGTAGCATCTATCCGCCATGTGCGTCCGGGCGCAAGCTGTGCCCGCAGGGTGCGGATATAGCCCTCGCGGTCGCCCGCGTACATGCCCTGCACGCCGGTCTCCAGACGAATCCCCTGCCAGGGTTGCAGTGCTAACAGCACATCCTGCTTCAGCGACGCCTGCTCACCTGTTGTCTCCAGCAACGCGCCGGTCTCCAGCTGCAGCATCGAGCGGGGAGTGCTCACCACGCGCAGGCTGGTGGCTGTGGCGCGGTCACCCATTTCTCCCTGCCGTTGCACATAGCTACCCAGCAAGCGATAGGCAGGTGAGGGCTTCGCTTCCAGTCCCAGGCTCAGCTCCGTCTGCTGTTTTTCACCGATTTCATCGTAGCGGATGCCCGTGCGCAGTTGAATCCCCTGGGTGGGGGAGGTAGTGACGCCCAGCGAGGCGGTAGACCGCTCCGTAGCGCCCTGTGCGCCCTCCAGTCGCTGCTGTTCCAGCAGAGCCTGCGCCTGCGTGCTCGGGGTGATGTTCACCTGAGCGGTCAGGCGGTCGGTGGTCACTGCCGAACGCCCCTGTAGCAGGCTTTCCTGTTGCTGGGTGCGCCGTTCGATCCCGGCTGTCAGCGCGCCGCGCTGTAAATTGACCCCTGTGGAGGTAGTGGTAACGGTCGCCAGCGGGTTTTGCTGATTCAGATAGGACACCGTTGCCCGCACACCTTCGGAGACATCATAGGCGAGCGCCGCGGAGGTTCCCGCAACCTTTGCTCCACCGGTATCACTCTGCTGGAAGCCCAGCGATACGTTCAACTTCTGGCTCAGCAGCATCTTGAGCGAGGTGCTGAGCGCATCGGTATCGGGTTTGACCTTCCACGCTTGCGCGCCGGAGAACTCGCGTCCGGCGGTCAGATAGCTGAGCGTCCACTCCGCGAGGTCGCTCTTCGATGTTGCCTGCAGACGCAAGCCGCTTTTCTCCTCCAGCCGACCTCGCGCGTTCACATCGGTCAGGAAGGTGGCGGAGATCTGTGTGCTGCCTGACGGCAACAGCTCGCCCGTTAACCCCAGCAGGGTGGTCTCTTTGCCGGGCTTGTCCAGCGGGGCAGAGTATGCACCTGTCAACGCCAGCTTGCCGCGCGCCGCGTTGAGCAGCTCCATGTCCAGCGGCATCTGGAGCGTTTTCGGGTTGCGCTGCGCGGTTTTGGCATCTATCTCGTAGGTCACCTGAGCCATGCTTCCGTTGCGCAATGGCTGTGCGAAGACCAGCGTGCCTGCGGTGTAGTCGATGGTGTACTCCTCATCGCGCCGGAAGGTGCGTCCATCTACCACCACGCGCTCACTGCGCACGCGGATGCCTTTCCAGGAAAGCAGGTAGGGACCGCGTGTGTTGCGCCCCATGAACACGTCGGTATAGCTGAGCTGAGACGAATCCCCTCCCGATAGCGCCGCAGGCACGTTTGCCGGTTGCTGCGCCGCTGCGAACGGTGTCCCTATCAGAACGCCGATGATAAGCAGGGCAATGATGGCGCGCATCGCATCCCTCCTCCTACTCACTATTATAGACGCTTTTTGAGAGAAATGCATTACATGAAAATCCCTTTGCGTGCTGCGTTCAGATTCGATACAATAAGCAGGTATAGGTTTGTCGATGGGGGCGACTTGTGGTCGCAACGGAGCGCGACCCTCCAATGCCCTCACGTGGAGGGCGAGGCTCCGTCCGAGCCGTTCGGTTTGCGGTCGCGACGGAGCACGACCCTCCGAAATAAGCGCGTGGAGGGCGAGGCTCCTGCCGAGCCGTTCGGTGTTTGTGGTCGCGATGGAGCGCGAGCATCCAGTGTGCAAGAAGCGGGAGAGAATGCTGTGAACACGCACGTTGTGCAACAACCGGTGGTAGATGTGGTGGTGGACCTGCCTGCGGCGTTACAGGAGGTGTTTACCTATCTGTTGCCTCGCGCGCTGGAGGCGAAGGTGCAGGTGGGCAGCTGCGTGCTGGTGCCGTTCAGCGGGCAGGAGGTGCTGGGTTACGTAGCGCGTCGCTACCCCATGGATGCCTGTGAGGCGGGCAAGCTCAAGCAGGTCATCGACGTGGTGGAGGGGAGCCTGCCTCTGGATGAGAACCGTCTTGCGCTGGCAGAATGGCTGGCGCACGAGTACCGTTGCGGGCTGGCGGCGGCAGTGCGTTTGCTCGCTCCAACCGAGATGGTCGCAAAGGTGCAGAGGGTGCTCCGCTTGACGCCTCTGGTACAGCAGCAGGAGTTGTGGGAACTTTCTCCCAACGCGCCCGAACGTCACTTGCTGGAGCTGCTGCAGTCGGCGGGTGGTCAACTGCCCGAGACGACCGCAAAGGCGCAGCTGGGCGCCACGCTGTTCAACACTGCCATCTACCGGCTGAAGCGTCGTGGGCTGGTAGAGCAAAAAAACGTGCTGGAGGCGGCGACCGCCAGAGCGCGTGTACTGCGGCACGTCCGCCTGAACATCTCTCCAGAGCAGGCAGAGAATCTGGCAGAGGCGTGCGCCTCACGCGCCCCGGCGCAGGCGGCGTTGCTGCGCGCGCTGGCTGTTGCGGAAGAAGAGATGCTGCCGATGGCGGAACTGTTGAGGCAGGTGGGTGTCTCTGCCAGCGCGTTGAAGAGCCTGGAGGCGCGCGGGGTGGTGGGTTTCGCCGATGTGCCCGTGTACCGCTCGCCGTTCGGCAAGGTAAACCTGTCGCAGGCGGATACCACGCTGCAGATGACACCGGATCAGGATCGCTGTCTGAGCGAGATCGGGCAGGCGATAGAGGCGGGCGCGCATCGCAGTTTCTTGCTCTTTGGGGTGACCGGCAGCGGGAAGACAGAAGTATACCTGCGGGCGGTGTCCATTGCTCTCGCGCGGGGGCGAAGCGCGTTGATTCTGGTACCCGAAATCGCGCTGGCGGCGCAGGTGGTGGAGGCGGTGAAGGCGCGTTTCGGCAATCTGGTGGCGGTATTGCACAGTGCGCTGTCGGCGGGTGAGCGGTTTGACGAGTGGCGCAGGGCGCGTGAACAGCGGGCGCGGGTGGTGGTGGGTGCGCGGTCGGCGGTGTTTGCCCCGCTGGACAACCTGGGGCTTATCGTGATCGATGAAGAGCACGAGGGGGCTTACAAACAGCAGGAACATGTGCCGCGTTACCATGCCCGCACGGTCGCTTTGCAGAGAGCGCATCGGGAAGGGGCGGTACTGCTCATGGGCAGCGCAACGCCCTCGATAGAGACCTTCTATCAGGCGCGACAGGGAGCGCATACACTATTGCACCTGCCCACGCGCGTGGAGGGACGTCCGCTTCCGACAGTACATATTGTAGATATGCGCGAGGCTCCGCGGGCGCGAGGGGGCGTTTTCAGCCAGCGGATGGCAGAAGCGATTGCCGAACGCCTGCAGCGGGGTGAGCAGGTCATCCTCTTCCTCAACCGGCGAGCGTACGCATCCTTTGTGATGTGCCGAAAGTGCGGCACCGTGGTGAAGTGTCGTCGGTGTGAGGTGTCACTCTCCTATCACAAGGTGGACCACTCTTTGCGCTGTCACCATTGCGATTACCGACAGAGCGTTCCCACCAAGTGCCCCTCATGCGGCTCGGTGCACATCTACCCCTTCGGCTTGGGCACTCAGCGGGTAGAAGAGGAGATGCAACAGCTGTTTCCCGACGCGCGGCTTCTACGCATGGACCGCGATACCACTACCCGCAAAGGAGCGCATCACGTCTTGCTGGCTCGCTTTCGGGCGCAGGAGGCGGATGTGCTTATCGGCACGCAGATGGTAGCGAAAGGTCTGGACTTCCCAAAGGTGACGCTGGTGGGCGTGGTGAGCGCGGATACCGCGTTGCATCTTCCCGACTTCCGCGCCGCCGAGCGGGCTTTCCAGCTGCTAACGCAGGTAGCGGGCAGAGCGGGGCGGGCGCATCAGCCGGGCGAGGTGATAGTGCAAACCTTCAATCCCGAGCATGAGGCGATACAGACCGCCGCCACTCACGACTACCAGCAGTTTTACGAGCGCGAAATCCTGTATCGTGAGGAACTGCGCTATCCGCCTTTCTCCAGACTGGCAAACATCCTCGTTCTCCATCCCGAGGAGGCGAAAGCAGAAGAGACCTGCCGACGCGCGGCGGAGCGATGTCGCGAGGTGATAGCGGCGGAGCGTATCGATGCAGAGGTTCTGGGACCGGTGCAGGCGCCGATACCCCGCTTGCGCGGCTTATGGCGATGGCACTGTCTGGTGAAGTGTTATCAGCCGGAGGTGTTGCCCGATTTACTGCATAGCGCGCTGGAGGGGTTGTCTCCTTCGCAAGGAGGCACACTGCAGGTGGATATCGACCCCTACAGCGTGCTGTGAACGGTGGTATCTATGGAATTACCGTTGGCGAGGCAGAGGTTAAGGAAAGGCTCCACCTCGCGGGCTAAATCGGGGTCCACGTGCGCCAGCTGACGCCATATCTGGCGGTTACGACGCGAAATATGGTCGAGCTGGTCCGCTGGCACCTCTACCACCACCAGTTGCCAGCTGCGCGGGAACAATAAGGGTGTCCATCTGCGACTTCCCATTATACCTGCTCCATGCATCATTTCCTGCACACGATATATTTTTGGCAAGCCCGCAGAGAATACACATGTTAGTTTTACGGGGAGTGAGAAAAAGGCAGGTGGAAACCAGTTTGAATATTCACCTGCGTGCTCGTTCCTCTAGAACCGCCCCCCTCCAACCAATCCGCCCAGCCGCGCTTCGAGAATCAACATCAGCCCTTGTGTGACCGGCGTGTATTTCGCCTCCATCGGGTTATAGAGGTGCGGTGGATTGAGAGTAACCGAGAAAACGCCCTTGCCATCGGTGTTCATTTTGTGCCATTGGAAGGCGCCGGGTACCAGGCGTACGCGCACCCGCGCATCCTGGGCAGGTCTCCCATTGGGTTGCCAGATAGTTGCCTTCACCTGCAGGGTTTCACCCGTGCGACGCACGGTGGGCTGTATCGCCAGACTGCCTGTCACGCTGCCGGAGAGGGCGAACGCTTTGGCGAACCTTTGCGCCTTCAGGTGTGCGATGGCGGACTGTAGCCAGACCTCAAAGGGAGTAACGTCCACACCCTTTTCGCGCCAGCGTGCGATGGCTTTTTGCGCTTGCGTTATCTCCGCCTCGCACTCCTGAGGAGAGACCGCACGCTCCATCATCAGCAGGCGTGTGCCGTAAGGCTTCAGCGAGACGCGGGCTGGCAGGGTCGGGCTCAACACCTGTCCGGTAGTGGCATCGCGCAGGCGATAGCGTGCGCCGTTTGCCCCCAGCAGGCGCGGGTGAATCGACACCAGCACCTCACAAGCGGAACCCGTCCGATGGAGCAACACCACTGCCAGGTTCACCCCATCGGTGAGGGTCAGACATTCCACACCTTTAGCCCAACCGGAGCCTTCGGGGACGGCTACCTGAACAGGGCGCAGCAGCGCTGTCTGCTCCAGTTGTTGTTCGATACGTTCCACCGGCAACGGACGTACTATCGCCGACCACGTGGCGGCTCCGCGGTCGGTGGAGGTCTGGTGGATAACGGTTGCGGGCGCACCGGGCACGTCGTCGGGCAGGCGGACAATGCTGTCCGGCAGAGGTGGGAGGCTGTTGCCATCCTCGTCGCGCTCGGCGAACGCGCCCACCGCCAGCACCTTGCCCCCGGCTTGCAGGTACTCACCCAGAGCACGGTGCGCCTGCAATGAGAGGATGGGGTTGTCCACACTGAGCAGTACGGGCACGGTCTCTACCAGTTCTGCGTTGCATTGTACGTCATGGATGAACATCGTGTTCCATCCGCGCGAGCAGGCGGTATCGTACAACAGTGTCCACCGGTCCTGCCACCAGCGTCGCCAGGTGGCGTCGGAGAGGAAGATACCCACCTGCGGATGCAGGCGCGAGCATCCTTCCAGCCAGGGCGCCGCCTGTTTTAGCTCAGCGAACAACCGTTTGCATTCCACCTCGGCAGGAGTATCCTTGATGCCCCACTCACCGTCGGGCAGGGAACCGCGCCACTGCACCAGCCCGATATGCCACACGCCCATACCCAGCGCTTCGTACACCGCACGACGTGCGGACCGGGGCGAAAAACTCCTGCCGCCCCCCTGCGCGGCGCTGTCTATCTGCTTGTTCGCCAGACGCGGAGCCACTACCGGCACGCCGAACCCCGTTTGCATATCCAGCGTCAGGCGGTGGATGCGCTCGGCATCGTCATCGATGGAGATGGGACCGGCTTCAAACCCATCTGCCGCGCTCGCCAGGTCGGCAAGAGGAAAGCCCATCTTCACGCGGAAATCCAGCGCGAAGGGGTTGCCGTGCGTGGGAATAAAGATGGGGCGGGTAGGGTCTAACTGGCGCAGGGCGCACGTGTAGAAGGCGAACCGCTCGGTCATCGCCGATTCGCGGAACCGACGCCAGAGGAGGATACTTTCGTCCTCACCTCTCCCCTGCGAGGAGAGAGACGTTCCCCCTTCCCTTGTCGGGAAGGGGGTCAGGGGGTCAGGTAAACTTTCCCGCCACGCCCGATAATGCGCGAGGAACTCGGGACGGAAGTCGCCCTCCGGCAACCCAACGTAGTCGGGATAGCCCTGTTCACCCCCCACCACCCAGTAGCGCACCCGTTTCTGTCGGCGCAGTAGAGGCACGGTTTCCCGCATCTGGCGCAATGTCGCATCGGTCAGCACCGGGTCGTCGAAGGCAATCCAGGGGTTTTCACCCGCATAGATGAGGTTGCCGCTGCGGTCGCGCATCGCGGCTTGCGGATACATTTGCCAGAACCACTCTGGGTACGTCACAAAGAAGGCGTTGTTGTGCTCGCCGATGCCTACCCCTGCATCCACGTGAAGGCTGGCTAAGGTGACAAAGGTGGGTGAACCCAGCGGTATGGGTGTGTCATGCCGTGCCGAGCGGGTGAGGCGATGGGCTTTTCCACTTGCGTCTTGCCATTCACTGTCGATGCCCCAGCCGTGCAGGCTCAGCTCGCCCAGACGCACCAGTGTACTGCTCTGCATCGCCTGCCCAAGCCAGACATGAGCGTGTGACTTGCGCACCTGCACCCGCACCCGATACCGCCCTGCAGATAGTGGTTTCGCGGGCTTCAGCATGAGATGGGGTTGACTGCGCGGTTCCGTTTGCGCCCGGGCAAGGGGTGATGCCTGTGAAGACCGCTTGGCGACAGACAGTTCCGCAACCGCTTCGGCGTGAGAGTTGGACGTGGTGACGAGCAGGGTCACCTGTGTCAGCCCTGTCGGTGCGTCGAACTCCACCTCCATTGTGCGTCGGGTGGATACCTGTATCGGCGCAGGCAGGGGGCGGACGCGGTAAGGTGCATGTTCATCTTTCAGCAGGTGCAGGGGCAGATGTAGCGAAGTGGCGTTGGCTCCTGTGCGGCGAACGGTATCGCGCAGGTCCTCCGCTCCCGTCCAGTGCCAGAAGCCGAACATCTCTGCCGGCTGTCGCTGCCAGTGACGGTAGGCGGGGTGAAGTAGACGGGGCAACAGGCCAGGCATCTCTCTTCTCATACCGGGAATGGTTTGTACAGCGGAACGCGGAAGAACCAGCTCGCCAATGCGAGCACTCCACATACCGCATAATCTCCCACAATCAGCCCGATAAAGAACGGCACCACCTTTTCGTACAGGCGTAGTCCGCCTGCTCGCAGCACCATCGCTTTGGTGAAACCGGCTATCACAATCGGCACCCACATCCATTCCAGCGCGCCGCTTTGTGCCATCACGAACCCGCCCGGGTGAAGCGGAAACCACAGGAGCTGATGCCTCGCCGCCTGCAATAGCAGCACGAACAGGAACCCCCATCCTGTCGCCAGCAGTTGCGAGGTGTCCGGTTGTGGAGCCAGACCGTCTACCTGCGAGCGCAGGATGTCGAACGCTTGTCTGCCCTGATAGGTACGCCACTGGTCGGTAGTCGCCGACGCTGCGCCGTAGCGGTAGTACACGTCCAGCGCAATCCACAGGCTGGCGAAGATGCTGAGCAGGGAGGCAGCGCCCAGCGAGCACAGGAACGGCTTGCGTGGGAGGCGCACCGTATCGGCGAGAGTAAGCATTTCGGAGTAGGTGGGCAGGGCGTGCGCACGGAAGTCGCCAAACGAGAACCAGCGCAGGTACGCCAGACCGACGCCCTCGGACAGGGGCATCGGAGAACGCACCAGAGCGCGCGTCCACCACGCCACGTCGTTGCCCGGATTCCAGATAGGTCCCAACGCCGCACGCAACCACCCGATGCTCACCATGCACAGGAAGAACACCAGAAACAATACCACCGCGACCACCGGACGCAGCCCCAGCGCAACGCCAAATGCTACCAGCGCCGCCAACGAGCCGACGAAAACCAGCCACCACAGCCTCTCGGTGGGATGATGCAGCGACTCCTTCGCTCGCTCGCGCGCCGACCACGCCACCACCAGCGCGAACGCCACAATCGCCCCTTGCGCCTGCTCCCCTGCGTACGGGAATCCCGAGCCACCCCCGCCTGCCTGATTCAGCCCCCATATCCCCGCCATCAGGTTCTCGCCTTTCGTCAGCGCGAAAAAGAAGGCGCAGGAGAAGAGGATATTGGTAGGAACCAGCGCAAATAGTCCAATCACGCTGGGATAAAAGGTAAGGTATAGCGTGCCGATGCCGTTCCAGGGCGAGGGAAGACGGCTCCCGATTTCGGTGGGCAGCACGCGCATCTCGGGCACGGAAGGAACCATGTAATGCAGGGTGTTCAGCCCCTGTACTCCTACCGCCAGGGCGATGCCCGTCCACAGAAACGGATTTCTGCCCGAGCGTTCGCGGGTGAGCACCAGAGGTAGCTGGAGCATGGGAAAGGTGAGCCTTTCGCGCTTCGCCCAGTGCACGCTGAAGACGGTTGCCAGACAGAACTGCGCCACCAGCAACGTGCCGATGAACCCTGCCCATACCAGCAGGGGCAGTAGCCACGCCTTCCACACCTGCGGCTGGTACAGACTGGACTGCCCGACAAAGAATCCCTTCACGACATCTGGCGAGCGCGGAGCGACCCATGCAGGAATATGCGCCCAGAACTCCTCCCATCGGTTACCCACATTGGCGAACCAGAAGGGGGCAACCAGCGTCGTGACCAGAAACTGCACCATGCCCATCGTGGAGATGCCTACCGTGCCCGCTACCACCGCGTATATCCACAGCACCTCGCGCCTGCCCAGAGCGGGGATAGCGAGGCGAATCAACAACAACGCGAGCAGCACCACCACCGCCGCCACCGGCAGGGAGCTGGACGCCAGGTCCGCCGAACGGTACAGAATTTCACTGCGGAACACCCAGATGCACACCAGCGGCGCAAGCAGAATACTGCTCCAGAAAGCAACGCGCATGGCCGGGGAGAACTGCCTCGCCGCCTCGGTGGTGTTCCGAAGCGAAACGGGACGAGGTATGTCTGATCGGGCTGTGTTCATTACTACCGGTTCAACAACTGCGCCAAATCGCTCCACAACCTTTCCGAATTCACCGATTTAATCCACTTGACTGTCGGATGCGGATGCCCCTCGCGCGGAGCGAACTCGAAATCCAGATTGTCCAGCAGGTAGGGGCGGGGCAACCTCTCTGTCTCCGTCCAGCCGAGCAGATGCGCGGTCACTATCTCATCCCAGATGACCCAGGCGTCGCCTCTGCCGGTTACGTCTTTTGCCACCTTGGGCTGCGCGTTCAGCCACCATTGGAGCAAGCCCACCAGATACTCCCCTGCTTCACCGCACCCTTCGAACAGCAAACGCGCTTTGTCCAGAGTCATCAGCAGATCGCGCAGACAGGTCTCGGCAGGCCCGATGGTGAGCGGTACAGGTGCATCCAAGACCACCTGCCACGCCTTCGGGTCGTTTCGCACGTTGAACTCGTGCCCACCACCTGTTACGCTGTGGAACGCCATCGAGACCACCCGTATCCGCTCCACCAGGGATGGTTCCAGCAACAGTGCAGAAGCGGCATCCGTCGCCGCGCCGATAGTGAGCAAGGTTAACGGCTGGTGTGAGCTGTACCGCCGTGCGGTTTCGATGATGAAGTCTATGCCCTCGTTACGCCGGGGTTGCTCTCTGCTTTCCAATGGTGCGCTGGAGCCGGGTATTACCGGCGGCTTCTCGGCGGCGGGCAGATGACGCAGCACCTCATGCGCTACCTCTGCGGAGTGTTGCGCCGTCTGGTAAGGCGTGTGCGTGGTCACAATGCCCAGCAGGTTCACACGAGGGTGAAGTGTGAGGTGCGCTATCGCCCACTGGTCGTCCATTTCTGCACCAACATCGGTGGAGAGCAAAACGTCTATGGGTTCGCTATGGGTCACTGTCTTTTCCAAGGACCTCCTCTCTCTGGTGGTTTTTTCCAGAGAGCATATTCGTCATCTACCTCTTGCCTGCCTGTTGCTCCAGACGTTGCATGACCTCTGGGGTGACCCCGGGCAATTGCCCCTTGCGGGCACGCTCCAGCAGCTCCTGGCGCATTGCTTGCTCGTTCATCCCCTTATCGGGTTTGGTTGCCCACCAGTACGCTACCCCGATAATCAGAAGCACGACGGCCACAACAAGCAAAGCAACGGGCGCGGGTATCTCGCGTCGCATGTGCCACCTCACCTCATTGTTACAGTTTGGTCTCATATCTTAGAGCGTCAAGCGTGAAACTTCACTTCCCCCTCTGGAGGGCGAACCCCCTGGTGAGCCGAGCGTTCTATGCCAACGGCTCGGACGGAGCCTCGCCCTCCAAAAGAATGAAGTTTGACGCTCTACTCTGAACCTAACACCTCTGCCTGCCCCTTCCCTACGAGAGAAGAAGGAGGGGGAAGAGGGTTTAGCGATAGCACGGCGGTATCGCGTCCAGAAGCCCCTGCAGTGTCCATGGCGGCTGATCTGGGTAGCTGATGGGTTCATTATCCCATAGGAACTCTGGCGCCAGCGTGGCGGCGAGGCGCATCCATTTCACGTGTCCGTCCGCCATTGCCCAGTTGCCGCTCTTGTTGTGCCAGAACGGCAGGCTACCGCATGTGCCGTTGTAGTACTGCCAGGGGATGGTCCATGCCTCCAGATCGGGCCACATGTCGTGCGTCTCCAGAACCATGATAGTGCTTGCTGGTTTCTGGAAGTAAGCCAGCGTGCGGATGTACCAGGAGATGTGCCCGTTGGACGCATAGTTGGCAAAGCCTCTGAACCGCTTTGGGTTGGCGTTGAAATCGTCCAGCGTCATGGTGACATCGCACACGCAGCCTTTGCCGCCGATGAACGGGGAGCCAACCCACAGAGGCCAGTAGAACTCATTCAGATGGCGCGGAGCCGATGGACAGACCCATACCCCCTCGCTCTTGATATAGGGCTGTACCACACAACGCCAGGTGACATAAGACAGCTCCGGGACAAAGGAGAAGATGCGGTTCAACGGGAGCGTCTCGTCGTAGTCCTGCGCGTACATCAGCACCGCCAGCCCTATCTGCTTCATGTTGCTGATGCAGGATGCTTGCCGCGCCTTCTCGCGAGCCTGGGCGAACACAGGGAACAGGATCGCCGCCAGTATCGCGATAATGGCGATAACAACAAGCAGCTCAATCAGGGTAAAGGCACGTCGTGGGACTTGCATGGTCGTGACCTCCTCTTAGAATCTCTGGGTTTGTATTCGAAACATGCTTCCGCATGATTCCCGAATCACGAGCTGCGCCGGAAGGCGTATACACTCCACAGGCAGGTCGGTATCCCGTAAACGGTGCATCAACCGGCGCGCGGCGATTTGCCCCATCTGGCGTGGGTCCTGATGCACTGTGGTTAAGCGCAGGTGACGTCCTACTTCTGTATTCCCGTAGCCTACGACGGCCAGTTGCTGTGGCACAGAAATACCATGTTCACGAGCCACATGGATGGCTTCGGCGGCAAGGTCGTCGTTCGCAGCGAAGAGGGCAGTAGGCGGCTCGGACAGGTTGAGCAGTTCCCGCACTATCTCGTGGATGCGCTCGACGGGCATAAAGAACGAGTCACCGCGCACCCATTCTTCGCGTGGCTCAATGCCTGCGCTCTGCAGGGCGAGGAGATATCCAACGTGGCGGTCCCGCGCCGCGCTCATATCTGCGCCTGCGCCCAAATGCACGATGCGCCGGTGCCCTAAATGGAGGAGATGTTTTACCGCTATCATAGCTCCTGTCACGTCGTCAGACACCACGCAATCCGCTTCGCCCTCAAAGGTGTGCTCGTCTACAATCACCAGAGGTACGCCTTCGCGCTTCAGCATTCGCACCCAAGAACCTGAAGGTGCTCCCGCGACCGCAATGGAGATGATGCCGTCCACACGGTGCTCCAGCAGCATCTCCACCTGCCTGATTTCCAGTTCAGCGCTATGCCGCGAGTCGGCGAGGAGCACACGATAGTCTGTGGCGGTGCATACCTCCTGAATGCCGTCCATAATCAGTGCATGGAAGCTGCTGTCCATACGAGGTATCAGCACGCCGATGGTCTGCGTTTTGCCACGCACTAGCCCACGTGCCAAGCTATTTGGACGGTAACCCAGTTCTCGTGCTGCCTGCCAGATGCGTTCGCGTGTGGATTGCGGGATGACCACGTCCTTGCGTCCGCTCAGCACGTAGGAGACGGTGGTCTGAGAAACCCCCGCCTGTCTGGCTACATCGACCATGCTCGGCTTACGCTGTGCCATCGCTACCTCTCATGTCTATTGAAAAGTATCACTGATACCTTTTACTGATACGTTTCAATAATATCACGGATACTCCGTGCCTGTCAAGGTTTTTTGAAGCGTTTTCCAAAATTTTCCACAAAAGGGCGAACTCGTCTGTGGAAGGAACCCTCACGTTCTGGATTGAATCATCTCCTCAAAGGATTCCCTGGAGTACCGCTATGCCTGTACGGTCGAGGCTATACCAATACACCACACGCCGGATGCGCTTTAACGCCCATACGCCGGCAGAAGCCCGTCGCTGGCAGACGCAAGCGCGCCAGAAGCTGTTTGAGCTGATGATGGGTGGAGGGCAACCGCCGCGTGTTCCACTCAACCCGCAGGTGGTTCGCCGCATCGAGGTTCCGGCGGGCGGGTACGTGCTGGAGGAAATCACTCTGCAAACCCTGCCCGACCGTCGCGTGCACGCCTGGCTCGCCGTTCCACAGAAGGTTTCTGGCAAAGTGCCTGCCGTGCTTGCTTTGCATGGTCACGGCGGTACAGGTGAACAGGTCGTGAAAGGCGAAGGACTGTACTGGTATGGACGCGCGCTGGCGGAGATGGGCTATGTGGTGCTTGCCCCCGACATCGGCTCGCATGACCTGCAGCACGAGAACTGGTCGCTGATGGGTGAGCGGGTGTGGGATTGTCTGCGGTGTATCGACTATCTGGTGAGTCTGCCGCAGGTGAACGTGCGACAACTCGGTGTGGCGGGGCTGTCGCTGGGTGGGGAGACCACCATGTACGTCGCCGCACTGGACGAGCGGGTGAAAATCGCCTGCAGCAGCGGCTGGCTGACCACCGTAGAGAACATGAAGAATGGGCACTGCCCCTGCTGGAACTTCCCCGGACTGGAGGAGCACTTCGATTTTGCCGATATCTTTGCGTGCGTCGCTCCGCGCGTGCTCATCTGCGAGCTTGGTGAGCAGGAGCGTGCTCCGGGCGGCTTCCCCATTTCCATTGCCCGCCAGCCTGCAGAGGAGATACGACAGGCGTATCGCGTCTTTCGTGCAGAGGAGAATTTCCATCTGGACACCCGCCCGGGCGGACACGTGTTTCGCGGCAACCGGTGGTGGATGGCGTTACCGCAGGTGCTGGGAGCTGTTCCACCCTGGCGTGGAGAGCGCGACACCGTGCGCGAATGCTTGCGGCGTGGCGAGATAGCACGACGCGCCTGCCTGCGTGCGCTGGGAGTGCTGGACGGCTGGTGGGCGATACGAGACAGGCGCACCGACCTGCTACCTCGTCGCACCGACCAGCGCGTATGGGCGCCTAACGACAACGCCGCCGACCTTGTGCCTTTTCTGTACCTCACCGCGCACTTTCTCGTGCCTGAGCGGTTGCCGGACATCCAGCGCGTGTTCGACAACGAGCGCAAGCTGACCAATCGGCTTGGCGTGCTACCCGACTGGTACGACCTGGAGAAGGGCGGTTTCGTACATCCTGAGGTGGACATCCGCAGGCTGGTGTTTGGCGCGGCGGAGTACTGCAAGGATGGCTTACTGCCGATGACGGAGGTGATGGGCAAGGGCTGGTGGACGGAGCGCATGACCGAGCTGATAGATGCCCTCTTCGAGCACGCTCCGGTACGCTCGGAGTGGGGTAATCTGCCCGCCGACGATACCGAGGTCAACGGCGAGATGTTACAGGTGCTCAGCCGACTGTTCGCCATGACCCGTGATGAGCGCTACTTGCGCTGGGCAGAGCGGATTGGGGATGCCTACTGCTTCGAGGTCATCCCGCGCAACGGTGGTTTGCCTGCCCATCGCTGGGATTTCGCCGCCCATAAGCCGTTGAACGACGTACTGAGCCTGAACGACCACGGCAACGAGATTATCGGCGGGTTGTCGGAGCTGTATCTGATGATGCGTGAAGCAAACTCTGCCAAAGCGAGGCGATACGAACGCCCTCTACGCCAGATGTTCGAACGACTGCTGGAGAAGGCACGCAACCAGGATGGCTTGTGGTACGGCTTGCTGACCGCTTCTACCGCCGAGGTGCGCAACAGGGCAGTACCCGACACGTGGGGCTATGCGCTCAGCGGCGTGTACACCTTTGGGCTGGCAACGGGTGATGAGCGATTCACCGAAGCGGCGAGATTTGCGCTGGAGCATGTCTATCAGCCGCAGTATCTACTGTGGGAAGGGGCGGACTCTTTCGCCGATGCCATCGAGGGCGCGTTGCTCCTGCTCAATCGCCTTCCCGTCGCAAACGGCTTTCGCTGGATGGAAGCGGTGTTGCCCCACTTTCTCGGCAAACAGCGCGAGGATGGCATCGTGGAAGGCTGGTACGGCGACGGCAACACCGCCCGCACGCTGCTGATGGTTGCCCTGTACTATACGCAGGGTATTGTGCCGCGCCCCTGGCGCGCCGACCTGCGTGTGGGGGCTATTCAACAGGGCAACAGGCTGACAATCGCGCTGAGCGCGGAACGGGACTGGCAGGGCGTGCTGCTTTTTGACCGACCGCGCCACCGCGAACATCTGCGCCTCGCCGTCAACTACCCGCGCCTGAACGAGTTTCCCGAGTGGTTTACGGTAGAGGCGAACAACACCTATCGGGTGCGAACAGGGCATCAGGAGCGCCGGTTGAATGGCGAGCAGCTGAGACGCGGAGTGCCTGTCTCAGTGCAAGGGGGGCAGACACTGGTGTTGACGGTGGCATGATGAATTGCCCCCACATATCAGGGCAGGTCCGGTAGCGCAACCGTGAGGGGGTACCCGCTTCGCCCAAAAGCGTGGTACACTCGATGGTATGAGTAATTTGCTGGTTGCTATCGACAAGCTGCGCCAGGTCACGCGCGGCACCAGATGGGAGCGTCATCTGTATCTGGTGGGCGGTGTGGTGCGCGATGAACTGCTCGGTCGTCCGCTACCGCCGGATGTGGACATCGTGACGGAGCTGAACGCGCTGGAGCTGGCGCACTGGTTGCACGCACAGGGAGTTACCGACCATTTGCCTGTCACCTACCCGCGCTTCGGCACGGCGATGGTGCACATCAATGGGGTACAGTTCGAACTGGTCACCGCACGGCGTGAGAGCTACTCCGCCGATAGCCGCAAGCCGGTACAGGTACAGCCCGCTACTCTTCGTGAGGATGCCTTTCGCCGCGACTTTACGGTGAACACCCTGATGCGCAACCTGCACACTGGCGAGCTGCTCGACCTGACGGGCATGGGGCTGAGCGATTTACAGGCAGGACTGTTGCGTACGCCGCTGGAGCCGATGGTGACCTTCGAAGAAGACCCCCTTCGCGCGATGCGAGCGGTGCGCTTTGCCGCGCAACTGGGCTTCGACATCGAGCCAAGCACCCTCGAGGCGGTTCAGAAAACCGCCCATCGCCTGCGGATTATCAGCATGGAGCGCATCCGCGACGAGTTTACCAAGCTGCTTCAGGCGACGCACGCGGTGAAAGGCTTGCGATTGCTGAGGGAAACCGGCTTACTGGAGCAGTTTGCGCCAGAACTGGCGCGGATGCACGGTGTGGAGCAGAACCAGTACCACCTTTACGACGTGTGGGAGCACACATTGAAGGTGCTGGAAAACCTGCCGTCTAACGCCTCGCTGGTGCTTCGGCTGGCGGCGTTGCTGCACGATGTGGGCAAACCGGCTACACGCACGGTGGATGAAAAGGGCGTGCATTTTTACGGACATCAGAACGTGGGGGCGCAGATTGCGGCGCACCTGCTCAGGCGGTTGCGCTACAGCAACGATATCGTGGAACCGGCAGTGAAACTGGTGCGCCTGCACATGCGCCCGGGCGAGTACGATTATTCGTGGAGCGACGCGGCAGTGCGCCGACTGATTCGAGACGCGAACGGCTTGCTGGATGAACTGCTGAGCCTTGTGCGGGCGGACATCGCCGCAAGCAACCCTGCCTTTCCCAAAGCGGATATCGACGCACTGGAACAGCGCATCCGGGTGCTTACCTCGCGCGAGGATGTACAGAAGCTGGACAGTCCCCTGAGCGGGCGCGAGATTATGCAGATTCTGGGCATTCCCGCAGGCAAGCAGGTGGGCGAGTGCAAAGCGTTCCTGCTCAACGAGGTGATCGAGGGCAGGCTCGCGCCCAACGACAAAGAGGGTGCGAAACGCTTACTGCTCGAGCGGTTCAAACAGGGGTAATAGTATATTACCGATGCCTGAATCGCCTTTAGAATGATGGGCAGACCAGATGGCTTCAGCCGAGGCGCAGAGTGTGTCGGCTGGTGGTGCGAGTCGAGCGGCTTGCTATTTCGAATCGTCTCCCCAGTGGTAGGCGATGAATGATTTTCCCAGTAACAAGAACCTCTCACAATGTATTTTTGCGCCTGGAAACAATTTCCTCATCTCCGCTTTCGTGAGCAACCGTATACTTTGCACTGCTCGCTGGGCTGCTGTGACATCATCCATCTTCCTGTACCAACCTAAACTGAAGTGTGTGACGAGCCATACACGCGCCTTTATCGGCAACCAGTGAAACCCGGGAAACAGGAAGTGGGGTTCGATAGGAAAATAGAAGTTCGGGGTCTGAACAAAATATCGCTTTCCGACCCTTTGTATTTCCTGAGCCATCCGCTGCTGGTTGGCGAACGTTCCAACGTGTTCGATGACGGAGTTCGAGAACACAACGTCAAATTCACCGTCTCCAAACTGCTTCAAATCGGTTCCGTCTCCAACCACAGACGTAAAATTCGGGTACTTCGTTTGAACAGGATACAGGTTTAGCAGCGTGATATGAATGTCGGGCTCGTTAACAAAGCCCATCATTTCCCAGAACTGCTGCGTGCCACCGACATCCAGTATCTTAGCAGGTCTTGGAACATCCTGTAACAGCCTTTTGAAGAGTTGAAACCTTCTCTGCCTGAGGCGAATCGCGAGAGACCTGGGATCACTGTTGTTTGCCGCACGCCTGATTAGATTCATCCACTACCTCCTTGAATTACTAACCCAATTCGCCTTACAGATCGGTCGCCCAACGGTTCGCGCTTCACCTGCAGGTGTGCCAAGCGCAGTAAGGCGAAGTCTGTCGAACACATACGCCGGTTAACTTCTGCTCACACTTTGTAATTTTGCCTGGTTGAACTCCCTTTTGTTGGCAACAAGCCTGACTTCGTCAGACGAGAACGTTGCTATTGTATCACTTTCACTCGCTCAGCACAAGTTGGCGTTTTGCCTCACGTAAAACCTTTCTGAAAATCATTCGTTGCCTCATTTGAAAATCTTTTCCAATTCCATTACCCGTATGCTCCTCATGAAACCCTTTACAGGAGGAACAACGGTGGACTT
>Ga0073929_1000380_pt1 | contig 65492 bp, 70 predicted proteins | sample DewCreD2012metaG_3_FD_76966 | JGI IMG/M metagenome (GOLD analysis project Ga0073929, IMG submission 76966) | Hot spring sediment bacterial and archeal communities from British Columbia, Canada, to study Microbial Dark Matter (Phase II) - Dewar... ... | reverse complement strand
CGTTCGACCGTGGCGATGGCGCCCTGGGCCAGTAGGGTGCGGCAGATCATGGCGCGGTTGGTGCTGTCCGGGCCTGGGACGCCGTTCTGGGCCGTGTCGACCATCCGCTCCCAGGCCATCTCGGCGCTGGCGAAGGCGTTCTCCATCGCGCCCACCTGCTCGGCGAGGTGCGGGTCCGGCGACTTGCGGCGCGTGATCTCCAGCGCCCGGGCCCGCGCGCCGTCGGCCACGCCCAGATAGGCCGAATAGATCAGGGCGAAGGCGATCATGCTGATGATGTGGAACAGCGGATGCCACGGCCCGCTGGGCCGGCGGCCCGAGATCGCGGCCTCGGGCACGAAGACCTGCGTCAACACCACATCGTGCGAGCCCGTGCCGCGCATGCCCAGGGTGCGCCAGGTCTCGACGATCTCGACCCCCTGCGCCTTCAGCGGCACGGCGAAGTGGAGCACGGTGGGGCCGGCCTCGGGGTCGTCCCAGACCGCGCTGGTCACCAGCAGGTCGCCGGCCAGGCAGCCGCTGGAGAACGCCTTGCGGGCGTTGATCGCAAAGCCGCCCTCGACCTTGACCGCCTCGCCGCCGCTGGCCAGCCAGTCGGACCCGCCGCTGGACACCAGCACCAGGTCCTCGGCGGCGACGCGCTTCAGCAGGCCTTCGGTCGGCGCGCCCTGCTTTCGCCAGCGCCAGGCGGCGACGGCGACCAGATGGCTGTGCATGGCGAAGGCCAGGGCGGTCGAGCCGCAGGCCGCGCCCAGGCGGCGGATCACCTGGCAGATGTCGGAGGTCTCGGCCCCGCCGCCGCCGAACTCGACGGGGACCAGGGCCTTGAAGAAGCCTTCGGCCTTCAGCTGGGCGTAGGCGTCGGCCACGAAGCTGTCGTCGGCGTCGTGGGCGGCGGCCTGGGCGGCGATGGTCTGGGCCAGGGCCTCGGCGCGGGCCAGCCAGTCGATGCTGGCGGCCGAGGTTTCGGGCGTGGCGGTGTCGAGCGGCATGTCAGGAACCTTGTTGTCGGAGGCGGGGCCTGACCCCGCCGGTTCCGTGACCTTGCCCAAGGCGCGCCTCCGCCAGCTAGTTCAGCAACTGAACCTGGCCGGTACAGCAACTGAACTGGTCCGCCCGGCCCGGCGGGTTTAATCTAACACCGTTATGTCTTGCGGAGGGGATGATGTCGCAACGCAGCTATGGCCAGTTCTGTCCCGTCGCCATGGCGGCCGAGGTGCTGTGCACGCGGTGGACCGTGGTGCTGCTGCGCGAGATGGTCGCCGGCTCGACGCGGTTCAACGACCTGCGGCGCGGCGTGCCCAGGATGTCGCCGGCCCTGCTGGTCCAGCGCCTGCGCGACTTGGAGGACGCCGGCGTCGTGCGCCGCGTCGCCGGCCGCGATAGCAGGGTGCTGGAATATCATCTCACCGCGGCCGGCCGCGAACTGGAGACCATGGTCGAGGCCATGGGCCACTGGGGCCAGCGCTGGGTGACCAGCGAGCTGTCGCTGCAGCAGCTCGACGCCTCCCTGCTGATGTGGGACATGCGCCGCAAGTTGAACCTGGAGCCGATGCCCCGGCGGCGCAGCGTCATCCAGTTCCTCTACGCCGAGCAGGCGGCCGTCGACCGCTCCTGGTGGCTGATCGTCGAGCCGGACGCGGGCCCCCACGCGAGCAAGGCCGGCGCGCCGGTCGATCTGTGCTCGGTCGATCCCGGCTTCGACGTCGATCTCTATGTCGCCAGCGACCTGCGGACCATGACCGCCATCTGGATGGGCCTGGACACCGTCCGCGCGGCGCTGGACAGCCAGCGGATGCTGCTGACGGGAGACGCGGCGCTGGCGTCGGACATGCAGGCTTGGCTGGGGCTCAGCCCGTTCGCGAAGACGGCGAAGATCGCGAGTTAGTTTCTGGCCGGAAGGATCAAGCGCTTTGACTTCTCAAGTGTTGCAGGATGCGTCACGTTAACGCTGTGGCGGATCAGAATCTCATTGGCACACCCTGGGTTGAGGCAGAGCTTGACCTCATCGTCGCTGATCATTTCGCGATGTTGGCCGCGCAACTAGAAAACCGCCCATTCGTCAAAGCACACCATCGCGCCGCGCTGATGCAGCACGTCGACCGGACCAATCGCTCGGTCGAGTTCAAGCATATGAACATCTCGGCTGTTCTGACCGAGTTGGGACATCCTACGATCCAGGGGTACAAGGCCAAACCCCACTATCAAGACGCCCTGGTCGATGCAGTCGCACGATACTTGGGCGCACATCCTCAAACTCTTGACCTGCCTATCTTGGTGCCCGTCCAAGATGGTTTTTCAGAACCGCCCATGCTTTTCGAGACAGAGCCCCCGCCGCTCCTTACCAAAGCAAAACCACGTTCGGAGCCGCTGGAACGACTGGTGCGGAAGTTCGACCCGGTGGCGCGTGATTTTCGAAACCGCGTCCTCGGAAAAGCGGGCGAGGAGGCGGTCTTTTTCGCCGAGCAGCAACGTTTGCGCGACGCCGACCGTGTCGATCTTGCGCGCAAGGTTCGATGGACCGCGCAGGAGGACGGCGACGGTGCGGGCTACGATATCGCTTCTTTCGAGCTATCCGGCTCGGAGCGGCTCATAGAAGTGAAGACGACAACTGGTACGGACCGGACGCCATTTTTCCTGACCCGGAATGAAGAGGCTTTGTCGCGCGAGCGGCCTGACGCGTTCAGGCTCTATCGCCTCTACGATTTCCGTCGTGCCCCAAGAGTTTTCACGCTGAAGCCGCCGCTTGGCGACCACGTCGTGTTGGAAACGGAGACCTGGCGCGCGGGCTTCGGGTGATCGCGAGTTAGGGAACCTCGTCGAGCGCCCAAGGTCCGAACGCCGGCCGGGCCTTCAGCCGCGCGTAGTAGGCCTCCACCGATGGCAGCGTCGCCCGGTCCATCGGCGTCCGCATCCAGCGGTGCACCGAGACCCCCAGCACCACGTCGGCCAGGGTGAAGTCGTGGCCGGCGGCGTGGGCGCCGGTCTCTTCCAGGCGCTGGTCGAGGATGGCCATGGCCTTGTTCCAGGCCTCGACGCTGGCGGCGATCTTGCCAGCGTCGTCATGGCCCGGCGTCGGTCGGCCCAGGGCCAGGAAGGCGTAGCCCCAGGTCGGATTGAGGGTGGTGGCCTGCCAGTCCATCCACTGCTCGACCCCGGCGCGGGGGCGGGGCTCGACCGGCAACAGGTGGCCGTGGCCATAGCGGGCCGCGAGGTAGCGGCAGATGGTGTTGCTCTCGTAGAGCGGCCCTTGCTCGTCGATCAGCACCGGCACAAGAGCGTTGGGGTTCAGGGCAAGGAACTCGGGCGATTTCGTCGAGGCGAAGCCCGTCCCCCAATCCTCGCGCTCATAGGCCAGGCCCAGCTCGTCGCAGGTCCAAAGCACCTTGCGGACGTTCAGCGAGGAGGTGCGGCCGAGGATCTTGAGCATTCCAAAAAAACTCCGCTCATCCCGGCGAAAGCCGGGACCCGAGCGACCTTTCAGCAAAAGCGCGGTGCGCTAGCAAGGCCAGCGATCCAGCCTTCCGTCTCAGCTTCGGTCCCGACTTTCGTCGGGATGTGCGGAAGATAAAAAGCTAAACCGTCTCGCCAACATAGGCCGCCGCCACCGCCTCGGCGACCTTGATGCCGTCCACCGCCGCCGACAGGATGCCGCCCGCGTAGCCCGCGCCTTCGCCGGCCGGGAACAGGCCGGCGACGTTGAGGCTCTGGAAGTCCTTGCCGCGCGTGATGCGGATCGGCGAGGAGGTGCGGGTCTCAACCCCCGTCATCAGCACGTCGGGGTGGTCGTAGCCGGCGATCTGGCGGCCGAACACCGGCAGGGCCTCGCGCATGGCCTCCAGCACGAACGGCGGCAGGCATTCGGCGAGATCGGTCATCTTGATCCCCGGCCTGTAGGACGGTTCGACCACGCCCAGATCTTCCGACGGCTTGCGGGCCAGGAAGTCGCCGACCTTCTGGGCCGGAGCGGCGTAGGTCGAACCGCCCGCCACATAGGCCAGGCTCTCCCACTTGCGCTGGAATTCGATGCCGGCCAGCGGGTGGCCCGGATAGTCGCGCTCGGGGTCTATGCCGACCACGAAGCCGGAGTTGGCGTTGCGCTCGTTGCGCGAATACTGGCTCATGCCGTTGGTCACGACACGCCCGGGCTCGGACGTCGCCGCCACCACCGTGCCGCCCGGGCACATGCAGAAGCTGTAGACCGCGCGGCCGTTGGCGCAGTGATGCACCAGGCTGTAATCGGCCGCGCCCAGGTCGGGATGGCCCGCGCAGGCCCCGAAGCGCGCCTTGTCCATCCACGACTGCGGATGCTCGATCCGCACTCCGATCGAGAACGGCTTGGCCTCGATGTGGACGCCCCGGTCGTACAGCACCTGGAAGGTGTCGCGGGCGCTGTGGCCGACGGCCAGCACCACGTGCTCGGCCGCCAGATAGTCGCCGGTCGACAGATGCAGGCCCTTCAGCTTGCGCGAGCCGTCGGCGGCGGTCTCGATGTCGAAGTCGTCGACCCGGTGCTGCCAGCGATATTCGCCGCCCAGGGCCTCGATGGTCTCGCGCATGCTTTCCACCATGGTCACCAGGCGGAAGGTGCCGATGTGCGGATGGGCCTCGGTCAGGATCTCCTCGGGCGCGCCGGCCTTGACGAACTCCTCCAGCACCTTGCGGCCCAGGTGACGGGGATCCTTGATCTGGCTGTACAGCTTGCCATCCGAGAAGGTGCCCGCGCCGCCCTCGCCGAACTGGACGTTGGACTCCGGGTTCAACTCGCCGCGCCGCCACAGGCCCCAGGTGTCCTTGGTCCGCTCGCGCACCACCTTGCCCCGGTCCAGGATGATCGGCTTGAAGCCCATCTGAGCCAGGATCAGCCCGGCGAACAGGCCGCAGGGACCGGCGCCGATGACGACGGGGCGGGTGAAGGTCTCGGGCGCTTGAGCCACCAGCCGATAGTCGGTGTCGGGCCGCACCCGCACCTGGCTGTCCCGCTCGAACCGCGCCAGGACGGCGGCCTCGTCGCGCAGGGCGACGTCGACAGTATAGACCATCAGGATCGCCGCCTTCTTCCGCGCGTCATGGGCGCGGCGAGCGATGGTGTGGCTGATCAGGTCGCCGGCGGGGACGCCGAGGCGCGCGCAGATCGCTGGGGCGAGGTCTTCAGGCGGATGGCCTAGGGGGAGCTTGAGGTCGGAGAGGCGGAGCATGGATTGTCAAGCCCCGTCCATCTTGGGGGCGGCGGCATCGGCGCCCCGCGGGACCCCGCCTTCGTCCCCAGAGCCGGCGTCATAGAGATACAGCGTCACTAGCCCCGGCATTTCATGCGCCCACGAGATGGCTTCGGAGAGCGACAGGCCATCGCGGTCTTCGCATTGGACGTAGTGAGCATCGGGGCCGCAATCGGCCTGATCGCTATCGGCGATGTTGTTGTCGTGCGAGGTGGACTCGATGACCGCACTGACGGTGCGCCAACGCAAGGGACGCGTGCGGTTATCTCGTATGTTGGCGATCATTTCGGTTCCGGGTCCGATCAATCCCCGTCCATCTTCAGCGCGGCGATGAACGCTTCCTGCGGGATCTCGACCTTGCCGAACTGGCGCATGCGCTTCTTGCCGGCCTTTTGCTTGTCCAGCAGCTTGCGTTTGCGCGAGGCGTCGCCGCCGTAGCACTTGGCGGTCACGTCCTTGCGCAGGGCGCGGACGGTTTCGCGGGCGATGATCTTGCCGCCGATCGCCGCCTGAATGGGGATGACGAACATGTGCTGGGGGATGAGCTCCTTCATCTTCTCGCACATGCCCCGGCCGCGGCTTTCGGCGCGGTCGCGGTGGACCAGCATCGACAAGGCGTCGACGGGCTCGGCGTTGACCAGGATCGACATCTTCACCAGGTCGCCGGTCTTGTAGTCCTCGACCTGGTAGTCGAACGACGCGTAGCCCTTCGAGATCGACTTCAGGCGATCGTAGAAGTCGAACACCACCTCGTTCAGCGGCAGGTCGTAGATCACCATGGCGCGGTTGCCGACGTAGCTGAGCTCGCGCTGCGCGCCGCGACGGTCCTGGCACAGCTTGATCACGCCGCCCAGATACTCGTCGGGGGTGAAGATCGTCGCCTTGATCCAGGGCTCGCTGATGCTCTCGATGTGCATCGGGTCGGGCAGGTCGGCGGGGTTGTGCAGCTCGATCTCCGAGCCGTCGCGCATGTGGATCTTGTAGACCACCGAGGGGGCGGTCGCGATCAGGTCCAGGTCGAACTCGCGCGACAGGCGCTCCTGGATGATTTCCAGGTGCAGCAGACCGAGGAAGCCGCAGCGGAAGCCGAAGCCCAGGGCGGCGCTGGATTCCATCTCGTAGGTGAAGCTGCCGTCATTGAGGCGCAGCTTGCCGACGGCGGCGCGCAGGTCCTCGAAGTCGGCGGCGTCGACCGGGAACAGGCCGCAGAACACGACGGGCTGCACGTCCTTGAAGCCGGGCAGGGCGTGCTCGGTGGGCCGCTTCTCGTCGGTCAGGGTGTCGCCGACGGCGGCGTCGGCCACTTCCTTGATCTGGGCGGTGAAGAAGCCGATCTCGCCAGGGCCGAGGCTCTCGACGGGGGTATTTTTGGGCTTGAAGACGCCGACGCGGTCGACCAGGTGGGTCGAGCCGTGCTGCATCATCTTGATCTTCTGGCCGGCCCGCAGGCGACCGTCGATCACGCGCACCAGCACCACGACGCCCAGATAGGCGTCGTACCAGGCGTCGACCAGCAGGGCTTTCAGCGGCGCGTTCTCGTCGCCCTTGGGCGGCGGCAGGCGGGTGACGATGGCTTCCAGCACCTCGTGGATGCCGACGCCCGACTTGGCGCTGGCCAGGACGGCGTCGCTGGCGTCCAGGCCGATCAGGTCCTCGATCTGGGCGCGCACGCGCTCGGGCTCGGCGGCCGGCAGGTCGATCTTGTTGAGGACCGGGACGATCTCGTGGTTGTTGTCGATGGCCGAATAGACGTTGGCCAGGGTCTGGGCTTCCACGCCTTGCGAGGCGTCGACAACCAGGATCGAACCCTCGCAGGCGGCCAGGCTGCGGCTGACCTCATAGGCGAAGTCGACGTGGCCGGGGGTGTCCATCAGGTTCAGGATATACGTCTCGCCGTCGTCGGCCTTGTACTCCAGACGCACGGTCTGGGCCTTGATGGTGATCCCGCGTTCCTTCTCGATGTCCATGTTGTCCAGGACCTGGGCGGTCATCTCACGCGCGGTGAGGCCCCCGGTCTCCTGGATCAGGCGGTCGGAAAGGGTGCTTTTCCCATGGTCGATGTGCGCGACGATTGAGAAGTTGCGGATCTTGTCGAGAGGCGTCGAAGTCATGAGCGTGCGTCTAGCATATTTGCGCGGTTTCGCGAGAGCCGTTCCGTCCGGTCCCGACGGGCGCGCTCATGGTTAACTCGCCATTAAGCTTCAAGCCGCAAACCCGACTCAAAGGGTTGAGACAGTCTAGGCTGTTGGAATCGCGAGAGAGCACATGGACCGCCGCAAGCTGATCCTATCGGGCATGGCCACCGCTGGCCTGGGCGCCTGCGCCAGCACCGCCCAGGACAATCCGAACGCCTCGCCGCGCCAGTCGCAGTACGACACCGGCAAGGCCGAGACCTATTCGGCCGACGAGATGATCCGCAGCGGCTCGGACTTCCTGGGCGTGGCGGCCGAGAGCGTCGGGGCGGTGATCGAGCGCGCCTTCCGCGACAATGGACAGCCCACCGGCTACATCGCCGGCGAAGAGGGCTCGGGCGCCATCGGCCTGGGCCTGCGCTACGGCCGGGGCCTGTTGTACATGAAGGGCAAGGACACCCAGGAGGTGTTCTGGCAGGGCCCGTCGGTGGGCTGGGATTGGGGCGGCAACGCCAGCCGGGTCTTCACCCTGTGCTATAACCTGCAGTATCCGGACGCCATCTTCCGCCGTTTCCCCGGCGTGGAGGGCACGGCCTATCTGGTCGGCGGCCTGGGCGTGAACTACCAGCGCGCCGACACCATCACCCTGGCCCCGATCCGCGCCGGCGTCGGCCTGCGCCTGGGCGCCAATGTCGGCTACCTGGCCTACAGCCGCCAGCGCAACATCCTGCCGTTCTAGGTTGGGGTGGGCCCTCCCCCCGTGGGGGAGGCGGCCGAAGGCCGATGGGGGGAGTTGTAGGGCTTTCGCTCCAAGGACGGGCCCTGCCGATGACTCCCCCTCCGTCGGCTTCGCCGACACCTCCCCCATGGGGGAGGAGCTAGCCCTTGGCTTCGCGCGAGTTCCTGGCCATTATCAATCTCAACGGGAATGAGCCCGCAAGCGGTCTGTTGGTGGGGGCCGACTGTTCGCTCTCCGCGCGCTCGTCCGTAGGGATGCGCCATGCTCGAGAGGTTGAAGCGTACCTGGTTCATTTGGCTGGCGTTGGCGGCGGTCTTCGCCGTGGTTCTGCCCAGGCTGATTGACGCGCGCGCGGCCCCCCAGCCTCCGCCGCCCGCCTCGCCGGACTCGGCTTCGCGCTTCGTCGTTCACGACCCGAACGGCGCGGTCATAGGCTGGCTGAACATCAAGTATCCCCGCACGATCCGCGAGAACGAGGAGGGGGTGCTGGAGGCCGAGTACACCACCGGCGACACGCGGTGGAAGGCAGGCGCGGCTGAGAGCGGCGATAACGACGGCTACGGCTCGGTGCAGCCGCCGGCCGGCATGAAGGTCGAGCTCAGCGGCGCCGACCTGGCGCTGACGCCGTCGCCGACCCACGAGTTCGACGTCCAGCGCATCGCCGCCACCGGCGTCGAGCGGGTCAAGTGGATCGTCTCGCCCAAGGACGAGGGCGACCACGTGCTGCTGGTGCGGTTCAATGTCAGCCCGGCCACGTTCAAGGCGATCCCGATCTCGGCCAACGGCCAGGCGCAGGGCTCGGACCCGCAGATCCTGCTGCCGGTCAAGGTGTTCACGATCTACGGCGTGTCCAAGGCCACGGTGCTGATCGCCAAGGGCGGGGTGGGGCTGGTGTCGTTCCTGCTGACCCTGCCGGCGGCCTTCGTGCTGTTCGACCGGTTATTCAGGAAGAAGCCCAAGCCGCGGCGGAAGAAGGCGGCCTGATCCGCCTCCCGCAAGGCGAGAGGGATCAGGCCTTTGTCACCGTCACGCTCTGGCTGACCATGTCGGCCTTGCCGAAGATGGTCAGGAACGCGACATCCGCCGCGTCGCGGCCGTAGCCGATGCGCACCATGCCCTCGATCGGCGCCAGGCCGGTGGGATCCAGCAACCGCCAGCGGCCGCCGACATAGACCTCGACCACGGCGTGGAAGTCGGGCGGGTCCAGGGTCAGGGCGTAGGCGCTGGCCACGCGGGCGGGGATGTCGCTGGCTCGGCACAGGGTGACGGCCAGATGGGAGAAGTCGCGGCACACGCCGGCCCGCTGCACATAGGTCTCCAGGGCTGTCGTCCGCCAGTCGCTGACCGGGCTATACTCGAGATGGCCGATGATCCAGGCGGCGATGGCCGCCACCCGCTCGCCGCCCTTCAGCGCCCCGAACTTCTGGTCGGCGATGGTCTCGAAGGTGTCGGAGGGGCAGTAACGGCTGCCGCGCAGATAGGGCAGGGTGTCGATCGGCAGGTCGGCGATCCGGTGCTGGGCCGCGTCGGCCAGATCCATGTCGCGATGCGCGATCTCGACGGTGGCGGTGTAGGTGATCGCCAGCCGGCCCTGGTGCTCGAAGGCCACGCGCCGTTCGCCGCTGACCGGATCGTCGCGGCGGACATAGCTCAGGGGCGGATCGAAGCTCAGGCGCTCGTCGAGCACAGTCTGGTCGTCGGCGACCGCCGCCTCGATCTGCAACATGGATTCCACCCGGTCGGGGAAATCGTAGTTCAGCCGCGCCTCGACATGCACGCGCATGGTCGTCTCCCCCGGGGTGTGAGCCGTGACAACGGCCTTCCCGAGCGAAGGTTCAGACGGGCGTCAGTGCTTTTCCACCTTGCTGTTGACGAAGTCCATCACCGCCAGCAGAACCCCGGAGATCACGAACGACAGATGGACGATGACCAGCCACATCAGGCGGGGTTCGTCGAGCGCGACTTCGGGCTCGGTCAGCTTGAGGAAGGCCTTCAGCAGAGCGATGGCCGAGATCGCCACGATCGAGGCGATCAGCTTCATCTTCAAGCCCGAGAAGTCGACCGTGCCCATCCATTCGGGCTTGTCGGCGCCCTCGGCCAGGTCGATCTTCGAGACGAAGTTCTCGTAGCCGGACAGGATGACGATCACCAGCAGGTTGGCCGCCAGGGACAGGTCGATCAGCGACAGCGACAGCAGGATCGCGTCCTCGGGCTTCATCGACAGAAGCTTGGGCAGCTCGTGGGCCAGCTCCTGGAAGAACACCACGATCAGGGCCGCCAGGGCGACCACCAGTCCCACATAGAACGGCGCCATCAGCCAGCGCGAGGCGAACAACCCGCGTTCCAGCCAACGTTCGAGGATCGGTTTCTGCATCGGCGGCCCCTCTGATCAAGTCGTCGTACTCGATCACATAACGTGCGGTCTGGCGACTTCCTGTCGCGTGAGGATCGGCGGTCGGACGCCCCCTCCGTCGCGCCGCGTATTCGCGGCGCGCCACCTCCCCCGCTTTGCGGGTGAGGAAAGGCGGGCAAGGTTTTCTCCTCCCCCGTGCAACGGGGGAGGTGGCGGGCGAAGCCCGACGGAGGGGGCGTCTAGCGTCTACCCGCCCCAGACCTGCTTAAGCCGCAGGTCGCGGCCGCAGCCCACGCGATAGGCGCGGTATTCGATGGCGTTGTTCTTGGCGTAGTCGCGGTGATAGGCCTCGGCCGGCCAGAAGGTCTGGGCGGGCAGGATCTGGGCCTTCATCGTGCCGGTCTTCAGGCGCTTGGCGGCCTCGGCGCGGGACTTCTCGGCGATCGGGCGCTGGGCCGGGGTGACGAACACGGCGGGCTTGTAGGACGGCCCGCGGTCGCAGAACTGGCCGCCGTCGTCGGTGGGGTCGACCAGCTTCCAGTATTTGTAGAGCAGGAAGCCGTAGTCGAGCTTGGCCGGGTCGTAGGTGACGCGCACCGCCTCGTAGTGGCCGCTGCGCTCGCTGGTGACGTCGCGATAGCTGGGGTTCTTGACGTGTCCGCCGGTGTAGCCGCTCTCCACCTTCAGCACGCCCGGAATGCCGCGCATGTCGTTCTCCATGCACCAGAAGCAGCCGCCGGCGAACACGGCGGTCGCGGGCGGCGCGGGCTTGGAGGCGGCCAGAACGTCGGCGGGCAACAGGATGGCGCCTAAACTGGCGATCAGGACGAGCAGGCGGCGGATCATCGGGAGAACTCCGGGAGGCATCTACCTCCAGATACGGATCAGGCGACCGAAAGGTTACATCCTACCGCCAGCCGAAGCCCACGCCGCGCACCGACGGGCAGGCCGACAGGCGAGCGGCTAGGATCTGGGCCCGCTCGTCACCCTGGTCGTCCAGCTCCAGCCGGATGGACAGGCCGGCGCCGTCCGGCTGGGCGCTCAGGGCCCGCAGGCGGGTCTGCTGGACGTTGGCGACGCCCAGCACCCGCATCAGGGCGTCGGGCGTGTCGTCGGCGATCACCAGGAACAGCCGGCGTTTGTCGGCGTCTTCGTCTCTGGCGGATTTGAGCTCGGGGCTCACGGCCGCACCCACTGATGCTCGACGCTGGCCGAGGTGACGCCGGGCCAGGCGGCCAGGTCGCGGGCCAGCAGGCGAGCAGCCTGATCGCTGAGATGGCGGACGCGCAAGCTGCCTTCGACGATCTGTCCGACCGGCTTCATCGACAGGGCGCACAGCTGGGCCCCGCTGTCGGCCAGGCCCTGACGGACGGCGTCCAGCGCCGAGGGCGCGTCCTGGGCGGCCAGCAGCAGCTGGTGGACGGTGACGCCTTCGTGGTCGGAATTGAAGGCGGGTGGGGAAGGCAGGTAGCTCATGTTTCAAAGGTCCTATGGGTTTGAAAGGAAGACCGATGACCGCACAGCAAAAACCCCGCTCCTTGTGGGAAGCGGGGCTTTGCGGATCTTGCGATCTTCGGCTGTGTGGGTCGTCTAGTCGACCGCGCGCCTGTGCTGCCCCGTTCGCACACGAACGGTTTTAATCTTGGCCTGCATCATAATGGTGCGCGCGCACGAGATCGCGACGCCGGCGGTGAGGCCGGTGGCGATCAGAACGTTCAGGGCCAGCTGCGAGAGCATGATGGCTTGTAAACTCCGTGTGCGATTACACAGGTAGCGTGGGTGCAGGGGGAGTGCAAGGGTTTGCCGCCTTTGGCGGCGATCGGCCGCGCTTAACGATCTGTTTTCCCTAATTCAGGCGTCGGCGCCCAGAAATCGCGCAAAGCGCTCAAAACGAAGAAGGGGCCGCACGGCTTTCGCCTGTGCGACCCCTCATCCGTCGGCTACGCCAACACCTTCTCCCGCGAGGGGAGAAGGAACTACGAGCGCAGCTTGCCGCCCGCCTTTTCCGCCGCCGCGACGATCTTGGCCGACAGGGCCTCGATCTCGGCCTCGGTCAGGGTCTTGTCGCGCGGCTGGACGACCACCTCCAGGGCGACCGACTTGGAGCCTTCCGGCACGCCGGGGCCCTCATAGACGTCGAACACCCGCACGGCGTCGATCAACACCTTGTCGGCGCCGGCCGCGGCCTTGACCAGGTCGCCCGCCGCCTTGGCCTTGTCGGCCACGAAGGCGAAGTCGCGGGTCAGGGGCATCAGGGGCGAGGGCGTGAAGGCCGGCTTGGTTTTGACCGACTTCTTCTTCGGCTCGGGCACGGCTTCCAGGGTGATCTCGAAGCCGTAGACCGGGCCGGCCACGTCCAAGGCCTTCAGCACGGCCGGATGCAACTCGCCGAACTCGGCCAGCACCGCCTTGGGACCCAGCTGCAGGCGCGCCGAGCGGCCCGGATGCCACCAGGACGAGGCCGAGCCCTGGGCGGTCTGCAGCGAGGCGACCGGCGCGCCGATCTCCTCCAGCAGGGCCAGCAGGTCGGCCTTGACCGTGAACATGTCTTCCGCGCTCGCCTTGTCCCAACCGCGCGGGGCGCGGGGGGCCAGGATGGCGGCGATCGTGGTCTTCTGGTCCTGCGGGCGATCGCCGAAGAACACCGGCCCGACCTCGAACAGGGCCACGTCCGGGAAGCCCTGGCGGGCGTTGCGGCCGGCCGCCTCGATCAGGTTGGGCAGGATCGACGGGCGCATGCAGTCCAGTTCCGAGGCGATCGGATTGGCCAGCACCAGTTCCGCCGCGCCGCCGCCGAACAGGGCCGCGATCTTCTGGTTGGTGAAGCTCCAGGTCACCGCCTCGTTGTAGCCGGCCGCCGCCAGGGCGCGGCGCGCGATGCGGGCCCGGGCCTGGCGCGGGGTCAGCACGCCGCCGACCGCCCGCGCCGTTTCCGGCAGCGGGGTGGAGGGCAGGGCGGCGTAGCCGGCGATGCGGGCCACTTCCTCGACCAGATCGGCCTTGCCCTGCACGTCGCGGCGGAAGGTCGGCGGGGTGACGCAGACCAGGCTTTCGGCGTTCATGGCGAAGGCGGTCGTCGATACGTCGGTCGGCGGGGCGACGGAGAAGCCCAGGTCCGCCAGGATCTTCAGCGAGCGTTCCGGCGCGATGGCCAGGCCCGACAAGGCCTCGACATAGGCCGGGTCGAACAGGATCGGGCCCGGGGCGGCCGGGGCTTCGCCGGCCACCACGACCTCGGAGGCCTCGCCGCCGCACAGCTCCAGGATCAGCTTGGTCGCCAGCTCCAGGCCGGGGACGACCGAGCCGGTGTCGACCGTGCGGGCGAACCGGTACTGGGCGTCGCTGTTGATGCCGGTCACGCGGCCGGTCTGGGCCGTGCGGATTGGCTCGAACCAGGCGCTTTCCAGGAAGACGTCGGTGGTCTCGTCCGAGCAGCCCGTGCTCTCGCCGCCCATCACGCCGCCCAGGCCGATGGGCCGGTTGCCGGCGGCGTCGGCGATCACGCTCATCTCGGGCGTGATGTCGTAGGTCTTGCCGTCCAGGGCGATCAACTGCTCGTCCTGGTGTTCGGCGGGCGAAGGCTGGTCGCCGGGCGTGACCTCGGCCTTGCCGCGGCCCAGGCGCGCCTCGATCACGTTGCCGACCAGCTTGGCGGCGTCATAGACGTGCAGCGGCCGGGCGCGGTCGTAGGTGATCAGGTTGGTGATATCGACCAGGGTGTTGATCGGGCGCAGGCCGATGGCCTTCAGCCGGTCCGCCAGCCACTTGGGCGACGGGCCGTTCTTGACGCCCTTGATCAGGCGGCCGCTGAACACCGGGCAGGCGTCGCCATCGACCTTGATCGAGATCGGGCAGGGGAAGGTCCCCGGCACGGGGGCGATCGACAGGTCCTTCAGCGTGCCCACGCCGGCGGCGGCCAGATCGCGGGCGATGCCGGCCACGCCCAGCCAGTCGGGGCGGTTGGGCGTGACCTCGAAGTCGATCACGGCTTCCAGGCCCAGGGCCTGCGAGGCCGGCGTGCCGACGGCTAGGTCGTCCGACAATTCCAAGATGCCCTCGGAACCGTCGTCGGCTTCCAGCTCGGAGCCCGAGCACAGCATGCCGTTGGAGACGACGCCGCGCACGGGCTTCTCGACCAGGGTCACGCCCAGGCCCGGCACATGGGCGCCGATCGGGGCGTAGACGGTGGTCAGGCCCACACGGGCGTTGGGCGCGCCGCAGACGATCTCCTTGCGGCCGTCCACGGTGTCGACCTGGCAGACGCGGAGACGGTCGGCGTTGGGGTGCTGCACGGCCTCCACGATCTTGGCGACCGTGAACGACGCCAGCTTGGTCGCGGGGTCTGTGACGTGCTCGACCTCGAGGCCGGCCATGGTCATGGCGGCGACGGCGGTGGTTGCGGACGCCTCGGTGTCGAGGTGGTCCTTGAGCCAGGAGAGGGTGAATTTCATTGTTTGAACTCACGGTTCCTTCTCCCCTTGCGGGAGAAGGTGGCCTGCGAAGCAGGTCGGATGAGGGGTTTCTCGGCGGCCTCCGCGCGACCCCTCATCCGGCCCTTCGGGCCACCTTCTCCCGCAAGGGGAGAAGGAGAGGGAACGCGCGAAGCGCCCATCAGCTAAGCCCGCTGGCCGCGTTCGGCGCCGCGAACGCGCTGAAGCCGTAGTGGGCCAGCCAGCGGCCGTCCGAGCTGAACATGTCGCGCAGGTCGGGCATGCCGTATTTCAGCATGCCCAGCCGGTCGACGCCCATGCCGAAGGCGAAGCCCTGGTACTCGTCCGGATCGATGCCGCAGGCGCGCAGGACGTTGGGGTGAACCATGCCGCAGCCCAGGATCTCGAGCCACGACGTCCCCTGGCCGATGCGGATCTCGCCGCCCGAGCGGTCGCACTGAACGTCCATCTCGGCCGAGGGCTCGGTGAACGGGAAGTGGTGCGGCCGGAACTGGGTGGTCACCGCGTCGGTCTCGAAGAACCGGGCGATGAAGGTTTCCAGGGTCCACTTCAGATGGCCCATGTGGATGCCCTTGTCGATCACCAGGCCCTCGACCTGGTGGAACATCGGCGTGTGGGTGGCGTCGCTGTCGCAGCGATAGGTGCGGCCCGGAGCGATGATGCGGATCGGCGGCTTTTGGCCGATCATCGTCCGCACCTGCACGGGGCTGGTGTGGGTGCGCAGCAGCATGCGGTCGCCGGCTTCGTCAGGGTTGAAGAAGAAGGTGTCGTGCATTTCCCGCGCCGGGTGCTTGGGCGGGAAATTCAGGGCCGTGAAATTGTGGAAGTCGTCCTCGATGTCCGGCCCTTCCGCCACGGCGAAGCCCATCTCGGCGAAGATGGCGATCATTTCGTCCATGGTCTGCATGGTGGGGTGGACGCTGCCCTTGCGGCGACGGGGCGCGGGCAGGGTCAGGTCCAGGGTCTCGCTGGCCAGGCGCGCGTCTAGGGCGGCGGTTTCCAACGCGGCCTTCTTGTCGTTCAGCGCCGTCTGCACGCGGTCGCGCAGGACGTTGATCGCCGCGCCGCGCTCCTTGCGCTCGTCGGGGCTCATGGCCCCCAGCGTCTTGAGCAGGCCCGAGAGCGAGCCGGTCTTGCCCAGGGCGGACACGCGCACGGCGTCCAGGGCGGCGAGATCGCCGGCGGCGGCGACTTGGGCCAGCACGTCGGCTTCGAGGGAGGTGAGATCGGTCATGACGGGGTTCCGTCTAGAGGATTTGGAGCGGGGGTTGAACCGATAGTTGGGGCTGCCCCGCTTTCCCGCTCCCACTTACCTCCGTCATCCTCGGACTTGCTCCGAGGACCCCTGCTTCAACCGCGAAGAAGGCGGATCCATGGGGCGGTGAGGTTGCGCCATTCCCCAACCGACAGCACAGCTGAACGCGGGGTCCTCGGAACAAGTCCGAGGATGACGGACGGTGGAATGTCGGCGAGCGCGGAGCAGCGCCCAGCAAAAAGCCCTCCGGTTCGCACCGGAGGGCTCTTCAGATCACGATCGGGACGAACCCGACAGAAGACCTTAAGCGGCCAGGGCGGTGCGGACCTTGTCAGCAATGGCCTTGAACGCGACCGGGTCTTGACCCGCGATATCCGAGAGGACCTTACGGTCGATCACGATACCCGCCACGTCCAGGCCGTGGATAAATTGCGAGTAGGTGAAGCCCTCGATGCGGGCGCCGGCGTTGATGCGTTGGATCCACAGCGAACGGAAGGCGCGCTTGCGCACCTTGCGGTCGCGGTACGCGTACTGGCCGGCCTTGTCGACGGCGGCCTTGGCGGTGCGGATAGTGTTCTTGCGGCGACCGTAGAAGCCTTTCGCCTGCTCAAGAACCTTCTTGTGCTTGGCGTGGGCGGTGACGCCCCGTTTGACGCGAGCCATGTGTCAGCGCTCCTTAAAGGCCGTAGGGCATGTACGAACGAATGGTCTTGGTGTCCGAAGCACTCATGACCTTCGTTCCGCGGTTTTGGCGGATGTACTTGCCGTTGTGGCCGATCAGACGGTGACGCTTGCCGGCGACGCCGGCTTTCAGCAGGCCCGTGGCCGTGATCTTGAAGCGCTTCTTCGCGCCCGACTTGGTCTTCAACTTAGGCATTTCGCGTCGGAGCGTTTAACGGCCCCGTCCTCTAGAGAGCATGACGAACCGCCATGGCATGCCATTAGCCAGGCGGTTCCGGAAAGGCGGGGTTAGTACGGGAAAGGGGCGAAGAAGGCAAGCGCCGTCTCCGCCCTCGGTCTCGTGGTCTTCCGTCTAGTTGGGTGGATTGTTCTTTTCGAGGAAGGTGACCATGTCAGTCAGCGCCTGCTGACGCGTGGGGCCGCGCGACAGCCAATGGTCTTCGGCCTTAAGGGTGACGAACTCCACGGGCTTGTTGGCCTTCTCCAGCGCGCGGCGCATGTCGACGCTCTGGTCGTAATAGACGACCGTATCGTCCTTGCCGTGGATCAGCAGCACCGGGCCGTCGGCCTTGTCGGCATGATTGACCGGTGAGCGTTCGGCCAGCTTCGGGGCCGACGCGCTGTCTACCCCCATGTAGCGCTTCCAGTAGCGCACGGTGGGGTTCTCGCTGCCGCCCTGGTCGATCTCCTTCTGGAGCAACTTGCCCATGTCGGACACGCCGGCCACGGACACCGCGCAGCGATAGACGCCCTTGTCCATGGTGATGCCGGCCAGGGCGGCGTAGCCGCCATAACTGCCGCCGACGATGCAAACTCGCTTGGGATCGATCGTGCCCGACTTGGCCAGGGCGCGTACCCCGTCGGACAGGTCGGTCTGCATCTTGCCGCCCCATTCGCCGTACGCCGCCTCGAGGAACTTGTGGCCGTAGCCCGCGGAGCCGCGGAAGTTCGGCTGCAGGACCGCATAGCCGCGCGACGCCAGGCCCTGCGCCCACCAGTCGAAGCCAGCGGTGTCGCGCGCCTGAGGTCCACCGTGGGGCAGCACGATCAGCGGCAGCCCCTTGGCGGGCCTGCCCGTGGGCAGCGTCAGGTAGCCGTTGATCTCCAGGCCGTCGGCGGCCTTGTACTTGATCGCCTGCACCTGGGCGATGTCTGCGCCGGTCAGCGCGGGATAGGCGCCGCCCAGGCGCTTGACCTTCTTGGCGCCCAGATCGACCAGATAGTAGCCGCCGGGTTCGCCCGTGCCTTCCGCGTAGACAATGAGCTTGGCGTAGTCAGGTGTGTGGGAGGTCAGGGTGACCTGGCGACCGGCGAAGATCTGACGAACCTGAGGCCAGGTCGCTTTCAGGCGCGGTTCGAAGAAGTCGTATTCGCGATAGATGTCGATCGATGACAGCCCAATGATCCGCTGTTCGTCATCCCTGATGACGCCGAAAGGCTTTTCCGGACCGAAGGGCTCGCCAAGCTTGCCGTCGGCCAGCCCGATCGGGGCCAGCCGCCACAGTTCGGTTTTCTCATCCCAGATGCGGATGACGACCGACTGATCGTCGAACGAGCGGCCCATCAGGCTGGGCGCGTCGAGCGGCGCCGTCACGGAATAGGCTTCATCCCAACCGTCACGACGCAGTTCCAGGCGCCACTTGCCGTCCCGGCCCTTGTACTTTACCCGCGCCAGGATCGTGCCGTCCGGCTTGACGAGGTATTCGCGGGTGTCGCTGTCGCCGACTTGGTGCACGCGGCCGATGCCGGTGTCGGGATCCATCCGATAGAGGTCCAGATGGCCGTCGGCCTGCATGCTGCGGGCCACCTTGGCGTACAGGGCCGCCCAGATCACCGGCTTGCCCTTCAAGGTCCCGCCCATCGGCTCATCGGTCATGACGTTGAGCACGGACTGTTCCGAGCCGTTGGGCAACTGGACGATCTTGCCGGTCTTGACGTTCAGGCTCATGGCTTGGAACCACTCGCCGACGTACGAGACGTCGGTGATGGCGACCGTCGATGACACCTGAATGATCACATGGCTTTCGGTAGCCCAGCTCACCGAGCGAACCTTGCGATTGCTCAGGTTGATCGTCTGTAGCACCGAGCCATCGAGCGACTGGACCACCACTTGGGTGACGCCGTCTTCATTCATGATGTAGGCGATGTTCGCCCCGTTGGCCGAGATGGCCACGTTGTCCATCGACGGCAGGCGGCCATAAGCTTCCAACGACGCCGCATTGGCCGCGCCAAGACCCAGCACGGCCGCCATGGCGGCACCGGCCAACAACTTCAACATACGATAACCCCCCAATACTAGGCTTGCAGGGGTACTCCAGCCACGGTGAAGCTGTCCAGCCTCAGGCCGCCGCCTTCACCCGGCGCTCGATCGTCAGGGCGAAGGCCACGGCCGGGATCATCAACACCGCGCCTAGCCAGAAAGGTCCACCGATCGCCAGGCCGAACAGCGGGCCGGCCAGCAAGGGGCCGGTCATGCGGGCCAGCGAGCCGGCCGCCATGTTCAGGCCCAGCATCGCGCCCTGCTTGTCGGGCGGGGTGGCGCGCGAGATCAGGGCCGCCACGCAGGGGAAGACCAGCGACTGGCCGAACGCGGTGAGCCCCACCGCCAGCGGCACGAAGGCCGCAGAGGGGACAAACGGCGTCAGGGTCAGGCTGACGGCGATGATCGCCAGGCCCGCGGTCAGCACCTTGGCCTCGCCGAACCGGCGGGCCAGCCGGCCGGTGATCAGGCCCTGGCCGACCGAGGCGATGATCCCGATCACCGCGAAGCACAGCCCCACCTGCTTGGGACCCCAGTCGAACCGGGCCTGGGTCCACAGGCCGAACACCGCCTCCATGCCCGCGAAGGCGGCCGTGGAGATCAGGGTGACCAGCAGCACGCGCGACAGCACGGGGTTGGCGGCGGCGGCGGCCAGGTGGTCGCGGCGTCGCTCGACCGGCGCGTCCTTGTGGCTGGGCGCTCGGCTTTCGACCACGAACAGGAAGACGCCCAGGGCTGCGATCGCCGCCAGGGCGGCGGCGGTCAGCAGCGGGATCTGGAAGGCCAGGCGGCCGGTGTCGGGATGGCCGAACAGCTTGGCCACGCCGGGCAGCAATCCGCCCAGGGTGGGGCCGACCACGAAGCCCATGCCGAAGGCCGCGCCCAGCAGCCCCATGCGTCCGGCCCGCTTCTCGGGCGGCGTGACGTCGGCCATGTAGCCCTGGATCGTCGAGATGTTGCCGGTGGCGCAGCCGCTGATCAGGCGGATCGCGAACGCCCAGCCGATGCTGGGCGCGAAGGCCAGGGCGACGTAGCAAAGCGTGTTGGCTAGGATGGTGACGATCAGGATCGGCCGCCGGCCGATGCGGTCCGACAGGCGGCCCCAGAACGGCTCGGCCAGGAACTGTCCCAGCGAATAGGCCGAGAACAGCGCCGTCACCTGCCACGGACTGGCGTCCAGCGACTTGGCGTAGAAGGGCAGCAGCGGGATCACCAGCCCGAAGCCGACCAGGTTGATGAACACCACCAGCAGCAGCACGTACAGCGCGCGCGGACTGGCGTCCGGCGTCTTCACGGCGGTGGGGGCGGCGGGTTCGGATAGCGTGCTCATCAGGCCGCGCGGTTTACGCCTCATCGCGCGCCGTGGCGACCGCTATCTGAAATTTCAGATAGCGGTCATTCCCGGCCATCAGTTGGGCGGGTTGTTCTTTTCCAGGAAGCCGACCACCGAGGTCAGCATCTGCAGCCGGGTGGCGCCGCGCGACAGCCAGTGGTCCTCGCTGGGCAGGGTGACCAGCTCGACCGGCTTGCCGGCCTTTTTCAGGGCGTCGGCCATCAAGGTGCTCTGAACATAGGGCACGACGGTGTCATCCTTGCCGTGGATCAGCAGGACCGGCACATCGACCTTGTCGGCCAGCTTGGCCGGGGAGATGGCGGCAAGGTCGGGATCCTTGATCCCCTCGGCGCCCATGAACCGGAGCCAGTAGCGCATGGTCGAGTTGTTGCTGGACGAATAGAGCTTGTTGCTGTCGACCAGCATGCGCTTCAGGTCGGCGGGACCGGCCACCGAGGCCGCGCAGCGATAGACGCCCTTGTCCAGGGTCGCGCCGGCCAGGGCCGCATAGCCGCCGTAGCTGGCGCCGACGATGCAGACGCGCTTGGGATCGATCACGCCCTGCTTGGACAGATGGCGCACGCCGTCCGACAGGTCGGTCTGCATGGCCTTGCCCCACTGACCGAAGCCGGCCTTGACGAAGCTCCAGCCGAAGCCCTCCGAGCCGCGGAAATTGGGTTGCAGCACCGCGTAGCCGCGCGAGGCCAGGGCCTGGCTCCACCAGTCGAAGCCCAGGGTGTCGCGACCCTCGGGGCCGCCGTGCGGCAGCACCACCAGCGGCAGGTTCTTGGGATCCTTGCCGTTCGGCAGGGTCAGATAGCCGGTGATCTCCAGGCCGTCGGCCGCCTTGTACTTGATCGGCTCGACCTTGGAGACGCCGGACTGTTTCAGCCCAAGATAGACGTCGCTCAGGAAGCGGGCGTTCTTGGTGTTCAGGTCAACCAGGGCATAGGCCGGGCCCAGGGTTGGGGAGTCGACGTAGACCACCAGTTGGCGCTTGTCGTCGGACCACGAGGACAGCGATACGATATCGCCGGGAAAGGCCTTGGCCACCGCGTTCCAGCTGGCCTGCAGCTTGGCGTCGAAGAAGGTATAGCGGCGCTCGTCGCCGACCAGGCTGAAAGCGCCGACCAGGCTGGATCCATCGGGTGCGTGGATCAGGCTGTCGAACTTGTCGCTGCCTGGAACCGTGACGTACGAGCCATCCAGCGCATATTCACGCAGATAGGTCTTTTCCTCATCGTTCTCGTCATCGAACCAGACCAGCACGGAACGGCCGTCGCGGCCCAGGCCGCTCAGGCCGCGAGAGCCCATCTTCGACACGGCCCGCTCCGCGGTGGTCCAGCCGCGTTCGCCCTTGATCTTCAGGGACCAGGCCCCCTGTTTTTCGTTGTACAGCGACTGGGCCAGCGGCAAGCCGTCGAACGAGACCAGCCATTCGTCGGTGTCCTGCGAGCCGCCGCCGTCGAGCGCTCGCGTCGCGCCAGTCTTCAAATTGATCTTGTAGAGCGTGTTCTGGCCGTAGTTGTCGACGAAGTGGATGCCTTGGGCGAAGGCGAACGGCACGTCGTCGATGAAGCGGACGACCGGCGAGGCCAGCACGACATTCATCGTGTCTTGCTGGTTGTTGATCAGCAGGCGCTGTTTCTTGGTGACCAGGTTGAAGTCGAAGGCCATCAGGTATTCGCGCTTGGGTCCCGCCAGGCCGTGGGGCTGGGCGGTGTTGGAGGTCGTGACCAGCACATGCTCCTCGCCAGCCCATTGCACGCCGCGCAGCTTGGTCGAGGCGAAATTCATGGCCGCCAGCAGCTTGGTTCCTTCGGTCGCCTCGCGGATCAGCAGCATGCGCTTTTCGCCGTCGGTGACGGAGAGCGCCAGCTTGCTGCCGTCTGGCGAAATCTCGACCTGTTCGATGTTTGGCAGGCCCCCGTAGACGGAGAGCGGCGTAACCTCCGCCGAGGCGGGGCCGGCGAAAAAGGCCGGCGCCATGGCGATACCGGCCGTGACGACGACGGCGATGAAACTCTTGAACACGCGTAGCTCCCCCAAACTCTGGGCAAGCTAGCAAAGCATGGCGTACTGTCGAGCTTGTTTCGCCGTCTGGTTGCTGCGCCCCTCCCGGAGCCTGGGCAAAGAAAAACGCCCCGGCCTTGCGGCCGGGGCGTCTTGCAGAGCTTGGCTGACCGCCGGAGCCTATCGCGGCGCCAGGATCATGATCATCTGACGGCCTTCCATGCGCGGCTCGTACTCGACCTTGGCGATCTCGTCGAAGTCGGCCTTGACCTTCAGCAGCAGCTTCATGCCCAGTTCCGGGTGCGCCATTTCACGGCCGCGGAAGCGTAGGGTCACCTTGACCTTGTCGCCTTCCTCGAAGAACCGGGTCATCGACTTGGCCTTCACGTCGTAGTCGTGAATGTCGATGTTGGGACGCAGCTTGATTTCCTTGAGCTCGACGATCTTCTGCCGCTTGCGAGCCTCGTTCTTCTTCTTCTGCTCCTGGAACTTGAACTTGCCATAGTCCAGGATCTTGCAGACGGGAGGGTTCGCGTTGGGAACGATCTCGACCAGGTCCAGGCCAGCTTCCTCGGCCGCTTCCAGAGCGGCGGAAATCGGCATCTCGCCTTGCTTCTCGCCGTTTTGGTCGATCAGCAGGACGCGAGGGACGCGGATGTCATCGTTGATACGCGGACCATCCTTGACGGGCGGCGTTTGCATAGGACGGCGAATAGGGCGGCTCCGGTGTTGTTTAAGGGCTTTTGCCGCCGGACCTGTCGGTCCTTAGGCATGGTGTTGAAACGGGGTATCGTTGAATGGGTTCGCGCGGAGTCCCGGGGGACACCGCGTTCGCAAGTGATATATGACGAAGGAGTCCCGCGCTATCAAGGCGCATGCGCACCACAGGCCCGCCTTATTACGGGGCCTGACGCGCCAAGAAGGGCCTCGGAGCCGATTGGGGGAGCGAAACGTCGGGGTCGGGTCGACCTCCATTTCCAACTGTGACCCGTTTTCGCCTCCATGACCACGCCGACTTCCGCCGCCCGCCACACCCCGATCGAGGACGTTCACGCCCTGCTGATCGGCTCCAGCTTCATCGCCGTGGGCCTGACCCTGCTGAAGGCCGCCGGCCTGTCGACGGGCGGTGTCGCGGGCGTGGCGCTGATCCTCTCGTATCTGACCCATTGGCCGGTGGGCGTGCTGTTCTTCCTGCTGAACATCCCTTTCTACGTGCTGGCCCAGCGCACCCTGGGCTGGACCTTCACCGGCAAGACCCTGGTCACCAACCTGCTGCTGGCGGGTCTGGCCCTGGGCATGCCGGCCTGGCTGGAGGTCACCACGGTCGATCCGCTGTTCGCCGCGATCTTCGGCGGCACGATCATCGGCATGGGCATCCTGGCCCTGGCCCGGCACAAGTCCAGCGTGGGCGGCATCGGGGTGCTGGCGCTGTGGCTCTACGAAAAACGCGGAATCAGCGCCGGCAAGGTGCAGATGGCCTCCGACGTGGTGATCGTGGGGGCGGCCTTCGCGGTGATGTCGTGGGACAAGTTGCTGCTGTCGATCCTCTCGGCCGTGGCGCTCAGCGTGGTGATCATCGCCAATCATAAGCCCGGGCGATACGAGGGGTATTGAGATACCATTTCGAGTAACGCTGATATTCCACTGTGAAGTTTGGTTAATTTACTGTAAAGCTAAGCGTAGCCGCAGGCCCGCTCAGGGCGCTGTTTGGCCCGATCAAGGTCGCACGTCGGAAACCTGTGACACTTGATCCTCATGGGGGTGAGACATGCGGAAAAGTCATCTGATCATTGCGGCCGCGTGCGCGGTCTTGGGCGCGACGGCGGTCTATGCCGCCGATCCCCTGGGCATGATGTCCAAGGGCAGCGTCTGGAGCGCGACCAACGCGCTGAAGAGGCTGGTGGCCGCGGACAATTCTCCCATGAACCGGTTCAACCTGGCGACGGGCTACCAGCGCACCGGGCGTATCGAACAGGCTCGGAGTCTCTATCGCGAACTGCTGGTCGATGGGCGGTCCACCACCGCGACCTCGACGCCCGCCAGACATGCTCCCATGCGGGTCTTCAATGTGGCCGACGAGTCCGCCTCGCGCCTCCTCTATCTCGATTGGATGGCTTCCGAAGCGACGCGGAAGGTCATGGCGCGCAACACGGGAGCGGTTTCGGCCGATGTCGTCGGTATCGACGCCTCCGCCACGGTTGGCGGCTCCACCTATGGCGACGTGTCCGACGAGGTGGCGAAGGATCTCGATCGGCGGGCGCGTCGACGCGCATCCTACTAGGCCATTCGTCGGGTCGAATTATTATTGTTAATCGCCCGTGAACTAAAATCTTCACCGCACGCTCTGTCTCCGGAACAAGTCTTCACACGTCGGAAGCCTGTGAAAATTTGACAATTTGGAGGACAAAAAGTGCGGAAAATCCACGCTATGCTTCTGGCTGCCTGTGGCGCATTAGCCTCGACAGCTGTTCACGCTCAAAATAGTGCGAATGCACCGATCTCTCCGGTGGAAAATGCTTTGTCGCAACCTGTGACCGAGTCCAGTGCGTTGCAGATGATGAACCAGGGTAATGACTGGGCCGGAACCAACGCTTTCAAAAAGATCGTGGCCAAAAACGACAGCGCTCTGAATCGGTTCAATCTGGCGACCGGCTATCAACGCACCGGGCGATTGGACCAAGCCAAGGCCATCTATACCGACCTGCTGAGGGACGGCCGCTTCACGTTGATTTCCGCGGTCCCCATTGGCGGTCTCGGCGCGCGCACGTTCAACGCCGCCGATGAGTCGGCGTCCCGCCTGCTCTATATCAAGTGGCTGCAGTCGGGCGGCGTGGGCGCGAAGCCGGCCGCGGGCGTCACCTCGGCGGAGCAGTTGGGCGTCGCCGTCTCGACCGTCGAAGGCGGCTCGCGCGGCGAGGTCACCGACGACCAGGCCCTGGCCCTCGACAGCCAAGCCTCTAGTCAGAGCGGCGCTCAGTAGAGGGGCTCATTGCGGCAGCAGCGAGATCGCCGCGCTGGCCACGGTGCTGACCGGCAGGGCCTTCAGGTCCGGCGAGCGGATCACCGCCACGTGGCCGCGCGGCCCGCACAGCTCGGGATCCGAGGCGTCGGAGAACAGGGCGATCGTCGGCGCGCCGGCCGCGGCCAGCAAGTGGGTCGGGCCGGTGTCGTTGCCGACGGCCAGTACGGCCTTGGCGCCCAGGACAGCCAACTGGGCGAAGTCGGTGCGGCCGGTCAGGTCGCGGGCCTGGCCGACGGCCTTCTGGATCTGGCGCGCCATGGCGCTTTCCTGCGGACCGCCGATGATCACGATATCAAGGCCGCGCGCCTTCAGCAGCGCGGCGAGTTGGGCGTAGCTTTCGACCGGCCAGCGCTTTTCGGGCCGGTGGGTCGAGCCGCCCGGCACGAGCAGAACATAGGGCTTGGACGCTGTCGCTCCAGCCACCGGGCGCGGTTCCTTGCCGCGCCGCAGGATCCACGACAGGTCGGGGGCCGGAGCGCCGCCGGGTTCGGTAGGAGCGTCGGGCCAGATCCCGGCCTGCTTCAGCTGGTCGGCCTGCCGTTCCAGCGTGTGCATGTGATAGCGGGCCTTGCCGCGCTGGGGCAGGGCGCAGCCGGCGGCGATGCCCGACCACTGGGGCGGGAACGGCCGCAGCGCCTGGAAATACCAGTTGGTGCGGCTGTTGGTCTGAAGGTCGTAGACCCGGTCGTAGCGAGCCTTGCGCAGCCGGCCGAGCATGGCGGTAAGTTCGCCGAAATCGCCGGGACGACCGTCGGTCTCGACGGTGTTGAAATACGGCGACAGCTTGGCCAGGGCTTCGAAGGGCGGGGTGGTCAGCAGCGTGATCTTGGCGCGCGGATGGGCTTCGCGGATCTTCTTCATCGCCGCCAGGGCCAGAACGAAATCGCCGAGGGCGCCCAGCTTGATGACCAGGACCTTCTTGATTTCCTTGCTCAACTTTTCGTCTCCAGAACGCGTGCGTAGACCTTGAGCGTTGCTTCGATCATGGCGTCAACAGAATACAATTTTCGGGCGCGCGCCCGCGCCGCCATGCCCATGATCTGCCGCCGCGCTGCCCCGGCTTCGCAGGCGTTCGACAGGGCCTGGGCCCAGGCCTCGACGTCGCCGGGCGCGACCAGCCAGCCCGTCTCGCGGTCGAGCACGGTCTCGCGCGCCGCGCCATGATCGGCGGCCATCACCGGCTTGCCCATCACCTGCGGCTCGACCGCCGTGCGGCCGAAGGCCTCGGGTTCCAGCGATGGGGCGATGGCCAGGTCGGCGATCAAATAGGCGGCCGGCATGTCGTCGCAGTGGCCCACCAGCTTGACGCTGTCCTGCAGCCCGGCCTGGGCGATCATGTGCTCCAGCTCGGCGCGATAGGCCTTGCGGCCCTGATCGTCGCCGACCAGCAGCAACAGGATGCGCGTGTCGGAGATCGCCTTCAGCCGCCCCATGGCTTCGATGACCAGGGCCTGGCCCTTCCACCGGGTCAGGCGGCCGGCCAGCAGCACCTTAAGCCGGCGATCCTCCGACGACACGCCCCAAGCCTCGCGCAGCGCCTTGACCCGTTCGGCCGAGACCAGGCCCGGCTCGAAGCGGGTCAGGTCGACGCCGCGCGGAATCGCCACCACGCGGTCGGGCGAAATCCCGTGTTCGGCCACGACGTGGGCGCGGGTATATTCGGAATTGGCGATCACCAGGTCGCCCTTGGTCATCACCGCGTTGTACCAGCGCTTGAGGCTGGACTTGGCGTTGTAGACCCCGTGATAGGTGGCCACGAACGGGACCTTGGTGGCGTGCGCGGCCCACAGGGCGCTGAAGGCCGGGGCGCGCGAGCGGGCGTGGACCACGCTGACCTTCTCGCGACGGATCAGGTCGATCAGCCGCGCGGCGTTGCCCAGCATGATCAGCGGGTTCTTGGACTGGGCGGGCATCTGCGCAAGGCGGCCGCCGTCGGCCTCCAGGCGCGCGGCCATGCGGCCGCCCTTGGTGGCGACCAGGGCCTTGCCGCCCTCGGCGATCACGCCGTGGGCCACATCGATCGTCGTCTGCTCCGCGCCGCCGGTTTCCAGCTCCGGGGTCACTTGCAGAAGCGTGAAATCGTCGGGGAGGATGGACACGCGTTGCTCTAACGAGGTTTGAGGGGACGTAGTTATCGAAATGAACAAGGCCGCGCCATGACCGATTCCCTTCAGCACCTCGTTCGCAACGACAATCTGCGGTTGGCGTACCGGATCGTCCCCGGAACCCAGCCCACGGTTGTGTGGCTGGGGGGATTCCACTCCGACATGACGGGGACCAAGGCTCAGGTCCTGGCCGACCAGGCTAAGGCGACCGGCGGCGGCTATCTGCGGTTCGACTATTTCGGCCACGGCGAGTCGGACGGCGCGTTCGAGAACGGCACGATCAGCCGCTGGCGCGAAGACGCCCTGGCGGTGATCGACGAGCTGACCCAAGGGCCGCTGGTGCTGGTGGGCTCGTCCATGGGCGGCTGGCTGGCCTGCCTGGCCGCCATCGCCCGTCCCGAAAGGGTCAAGGCGATGGTGCTGATCGCCCCCGCGCCAGACTTCACCGAGACGCTGATGGAACCGTCGCTGTCGGCCGAGGCTAAGGCGGCGATCGCCCGCGACGGCCGCTGGATCCGGCCTTCGCAGTATGACGACGGCGGCTATCCGATCACCCGCGAGTTGCTGGAGGACGGCGCCCGCTGGTCGATCCTGTCCGGCCCCGTGCCGATCGACGTCCCCGTCCGGGTGTTGCAGGGCGGCGCTGATCCGGACGTGCCGTGGACCCATGCCCTGCAACTGGCCAACGGCCTCGTCTCGGGCGACGTGGTCTTTACCCTGATCAAGGACGGCGACCACCGGCTGTCGCGGCCCCAGGACCTGGAACGACTGGTCGCGGCGGTGGCCGAGGCGCGTGTACTGGCCGAGCCCGTCGACGACGACCCGGTGGCCCGCCGTCTGGCCCGGGCGGCCCGCGCCCGAGCGGCGGGGCAGGCTCCCGCCACCGCCTGGGCCGCGGCCGACATGGGGGCGGAGGAGGAATAGCTGGCCTTTTGCGGTGTCGGTCGTATGATGTGTTCACGACTTGTTCGGGAACGCTGATGGCCAAATCCGCTCCTCTCAGCATTGAGCTAGACGGCGATCTGGACCGGCGATTGTCCGAGGTTGCCGAGGTGATGGACCAACCGAAGGCGGCGCTTGTCGAGCAGGCCGTGCGCGATTTCCTCGAACTGCGCGACTGGCAGGACACGGCGATCGAAGAAGGTTTGCGCGCGGCCGAGGAAGGCCGGGTCTTCGAGCACGACGAAATCGCCGAATGGGTGGCGTCGTGGGACAAGACGAACGAACGTCCAATGCCCACGCTCGACTGAGCGCATGCGCCTCGTCTGGACCGAGCCGGCGCAACGCGACCTTGCCTTTGCTCGGGCATGGATCGCCCAGGATCGACCTCTAGCGGCGGCGAGCCAGGTTCAGCGGATCGTTGATACGGTGATGGGGCTTCGCGACTTCCCCAACATGGGACGCCCTGGACGTCGCGGCGGCGTGCGCGAACTCGCGGTGTCTGGAGGCCCGTATCGTCGCGTATAAAATCCGAGGTGACGAGATCGCAATTCTCAGAGTCTTCCACGGCGCTCGCCGCTGGCCTGACAGCCTTTAGCCGCCCGCCGCCAGGATCGCCGCCAACCCCTCGCGATAGGTCGGATATTTCGGACGCCAGCCCAGCTCTGCCTTGGCCAGGGCGTTCGAGACGCGCTTGTTCTCGGCGTAGAAGCGGCGGGTGGCGGGCGACAGGCCCATCTCGTTGAACGGCAAGTCGGGCGGCACGGCCACGCCCAGCAGGCTGGCGGCGTGCTCCATCACGTCCTGCGGCGGCGCAGGCTCGTCGTCGACCAGGTTGTAGACCCCGCCCGCCCGGGGGCGATCCAGCGAGGCCAGCAGGCCCGACACGATGTCCTCGAGATGGATGCGGCTGAACACCTGGCCTTCCTTGACGATGCGGCGGCCTTCGCCGGCCCGCAGTCGGTCCAGGGCGCTGCGCCCGGGGCCGTAGATGCCGGGCAGGCGGAAGGTGGTCACTGTCAGCCCCATGCCGCGCCCGACCTCCTGCCAGTCGCGTTCGGCCCCGACGCGGCGCGCGCCCTCCACCGACTGGGCCTTGAGGGGCGAGCTCTCGAACACCCAGCGGCCCTCGAAGTCGCCATAGACGCCGGTGGTGGAGAGATAGCCGATCCAGTCGGGGAAGGCCTGGGCGGCGGCCAGGGCGGGGATCGTCGCCTCCAGGCCCGGACAGCCGTCGACGGTGGGCGGGGCGGTGATCAGCACGGCGTTGACGCCGGTCAGGGCGGCGGTCATCGCGGCGCGGTCCGCGGCGTCGACCGGTTCGATCCCCAGCGCGCGCAATCGCGCCGCGCGATCGGCGTCCCGCGCCGTCGCGGCGACGTTCCAGCCTCTGGCCATCAGCGCCTCGGCGAAAGCCTGGCCGACATACCCCAATCCGAACACGAACAGACGCAAGACGCTCTAGTCCCCGAAACGAAGGCGCGATTGAGCGGGTAAAACAGGCGTTCGCGCAAGTGGCCTTCCGCCCTCGTTGAGAGGACATCGGGGTGTTGTCCACAATGACGCGCCCCAACCCCGCGTCAGACCGCTTGCCAACCGCAAGGCGCTCTGCCATAAGCCGCCTCCTCGTCGCGGGGCGCTGTTTTCAGCCTCGCCGATGCGGGCGTAGCTCAGTGGTAGAGCACAACCTTGCCAAGGTTGGGGTCGAGAGTTCGAATCTCTTCGCCCGCTCCATTCTCCGGTTCTCCGGCGGTGGAACGAGACCCGAATATCCCGGATGCGGGCGTAGCTCAGTGGTAGAGCACAACCTTGCCAAGGTTGGGGTCGAGAGTTCGAATCTCTTCGCCCGCTCCAATTTCCCTCCAGAATTTGAAGTGACGCATCCGGTGGGGCTGGTACCCTATGGAACCCGTTGCGCGGGCCGCCGTTGCTGATCGGTGATCACTCTGCGCGGGGCGGGTGAGGCTGGGAATTCTGTACGATGACTCGTTTTGTTGGAAACATGCGCTTGGGACGCCTGGCGATGGTCGCGGCGGTGCTGGCGCTGAGCGGGGCGGTTCAGGCCCAGGCGGCCCAGGCCAAGCCCGAATATCCGATCAGGAAGCCGGCGGCGGACGCCTCGGGCAAACCTCAGAAGCAGGTCACGCCGCCCGTTTCATCCACGACGCCCGCCACCGCAGAGCCCAACGAGGGGGGCTGGACCGAGGTCCGCAAGAAGTCCGTGGATATCGGCACCCAACCCGCTCGCGACGTCGGCATCATGAAGCGCGACATCCCGGAGATCCTGGCCAATGCGCAGAACGATCCCTACAGCCTCAAGGGCTTGAAGACCTGCAGGCAGCTGGCCGCCGAGGTCACCAACCTGAACGCGGTGCTGGGCGACGACTATGTCGTCGGCAACGAGGTGAAGGAAAATCGGGCGGGCAAGCTGGCCGAAGCCGGCGGCAAGACGGTGATCAACGCCATCATCCCCTTCCGCGGCCTGGTGCGCGAGGTGACCGGCGCGGCGCCGGCGGATCGTCGGCTGAACGCGGCGCTCGACGCCGGCTACGCCCGTCGCGGCTTCCTGCGCGGCGTGCACGTCAAGCAGGGCTGCCGCACCAAGTTCTAGGCACGGCTTCTAGGCCGGGGCGATTCCTGCTCTAACCTCGCGGACCCGCGGGGAGCCTCAGATGTCAAAACGCGTCCTTCTGGGCCTTGCCCTGGCCTTGGCCCTGAACGGCGCCGCTGTGGCCGCGACCACTGGCACGGCCCAGGGCGCATCGGAGCGTCTGGCCCAGGCGGTCAAGGCTTACGAGGCGGCGGGGGCCGGCGAGGACGATGGCGAAGGCGGAGCGGACGAGGCGTCGCGCTTCACCTTCCCGCCGGTCGGGCCCAAGGCCGACATCGACCGCAAGAGCCTGCTCACCTCGGCGCGCCAGTCGCTGGACGGCGTCGATCTGGCCGCGCTCAAGCCCGACCAGCGCCTGACCCACGCCATCCTGAAATGGAGCCTGGACGAGCGGCTGGAGGGCCTGTCGTTCGACGAAGCCCGGATGCCGTTCAGCACCGACGGCGGCTTTGACGTCATCCTGCTGTACCGCGCCAACGGCATGCACCTGAGGTCCGAGGCCGAGGCCCGTAAGTGGATCGCCCTGCTGGCCCAGGGGCCCGAGTGGTACGCGGCCAATATCACCAACGCCCGGCGCGGCGTGGCGACCGGTTTCGTCCAGGCCGTCCCGACCGCCCAGGCCGTGCTGGAGCGCGCCCGACGCACGGCCGCCACGCCCCTGGCCGAAGACCCGCTGCTGGCCCCGCTGCGGAACCTGCCCGCCGGCATTCCCGCCGACCGCCAGGCAGCCCTGCTGGCCGAGGGGACCAAGGTCGTGACCGACAAGGTCGCTCCGGCCCGCGCCGGTTTCGTGACCTTCATGGAGACCGAATACCTGCCGCGCGCCGCCAAGAGCCTGGCGGTGTCGGACCTGCCCGACGGCCAGCGCTACTACGCCTTCCTGGTGCGCCGCCACACCACCACGACCCTGACCGCCGACCAGGTCCACGCCCTGGGCCAGTCGGAGGTCGCGCGTATCCGATCGCGGATGGAGATCGTGATGAAGCAGGCCGGCTTCCAGGGCGACCTGCCGGCCTTCATCGCCTATCTGCGCACGGATCCGCGCTTCTACGCGACCAGCCGCCAGCAATTGCTGGAGAAGGCCAGCGAGATCGCCAAGCGGGCCGACGACCAACTGCCGGCCCGCTTCGGGACCCTGCCGCGCCTGACCTATGGCGTTCGGCCAGTGCCGGCCAGCATCGAGCAGGGCTACACCACCGGCCGCTATTTCGGCGGCGATCCCAAGACCGGCCGGGCCGGCGGGCTGATGATCAACACCTCGGCGCTGGACCAAAGGCCGCTCTACGAACTGCCGGCCCTGGTGCTGCACGAGGGGGCGCCCGGCCACCACATCCAGACGGCTCTCGCCCAGGAGCAGACCGGCGTCCCCGCGTTCCGTAAGACCGTCTATTTCAACGCCTATGGCGAGGGCTGGGGTCTGTATTCCGAGTGGCTGGGCGAGGAGATGGGGCTCTATCGCGACCCCTATGAGCTGTTCGGCCGGCTGTCCTACGAGATGTGGCGCGCCTGCCGGCTGGTGGCCGACACGGGGATCCACGCCAAGCACTGGACGCTGGACCAGGCCAAGGCCTGCTTCCTCGACAACACCGCCCTGTCGCCGACCAATATCGACGTCGAGGTGGCCCGCTACGTCTCCTGGCCCGGCCAGGCCCTGGCCTACAAGGTGGGCGAGCTGAAGATCCTGGAGTTGCGTCAGCGGGCCGAGAAGGCCCTGGGCGAGCGGTTCGACGAGCGGGCCTTCCACGACGCGGTGCTGCTGAACGGCTCGCTGCCGCTGGCGGTGCTGGAGGCCAAGATTGATGCGTGGATCACGGAGAAGAAAAAGGACTAGCCATTTTGCCCGCCTCGCCCGATTGACGGGTGCTGACACCGGGGGACATTCACGTCATGGCCAAGATCACCGTCCTCGGCGAATGCATGGTCGAGCTGTCGCCGGAGGGCGAGGGGCTGCACCGGATGGGGTTCGCGGGCGACACCTTCAACACCGCCGTCTACCTGGCCCGCCTCGGCGACGAGGTCGCCTACTGCACGGCCCTGGGCAAGGGCGATCCGTTCAGCGAGGGCGCCCTGGCCGCCATGCGCCGCGAGGGGCTGGACACCGCTCTGGTGCGCGAGGCCGAGAACCGCTTGCCGGGCCTCTACGCCATCGTCTTGGACGAGAATGGCGAACGGAAGTTCCACTACTGGCGCGAGCGGGCCCCGATCCGCGACCTGTTTTCCCAGCACACCGCCGATCAGATGATCGCCGCCGCCAAGGCCAGCGACCTGGTCTATCTGTCGGGCGTCACCCTGGCGGTGATCGGCGACATCGGGCGGGCGCGGCTGAAGGACATCCTCGCCTACGTCCACTCGCTGGGCGTGGCCGTGGCGCTGGACTTCAACTACCGCCCAGCACTGTGGGCCTCGCCCGAGGCGGCGCGCGAGGCGCTGGACGGCGTGGTGCCGTCGTGCCGCTACGTGTCGCTGAGCAGCGAGGACAGCCGACCGCTTTACGGCCGCGAGGCCGAGGATCTGGCCGCCGAATGGGCCGCCCCAGGAACCGGGTTTGGGGCCGAGGTGGTGGCGCGCGACGAGAGCCACGCGGTCAACGTCCATACGCCTGAAGGTCGGATCGCCACCCCGGCGCCGACCCGGGTCAAGGCGCTGGACACCACCGGCGCGGGCGACAGTTTCAACGCCGCCTACCTGTCCTCGCGCCTGGCCGGGCTGCCGGTCGCGACCGCCGTGAGTCGCGGCCATGACCTGGCCGCGGCGGTGGTGACCTGCAAGGGCGCGATCATTCCGAAGGCCTCCATGCCCGTGTGGCCGCGGGGATAGAGCGGGGTCGGGCTCAACGCAATCAAAGGTTTATATTCCTACTAGACGCGCGTAATAGGAAAGTTATCCTCATACCTGGAATATCGACCTAAAATCGGTCGATGGCGTCACGGGGACGCCGTTCGCAGGGGGAAGCCGATGCTGGCTCAAGCTCTCGAGGATCTCTGGGCCATCTCGCCCGACCCACGTGCGATAAACTGACCGCCGCCTTCATCACCCATACGGTGGCCTTGGCCACTGGTGTGGCGCCGTCCGACATCGCCTCGGCCAAGCGCACCAGCAAGGCGGCGGCGCGAGCCAGGCAGATCGCGATCTATCTGGCGCATGTCAATTTCAACTGGCCGCTGATCCGGGTGGCGTTCGCGTTCAACCGGGATCGCACCACGTGCGGCTATGCCTGTACGCGTATCGAGGAGATGCGCGAGAACCCCGGCTTCGACGCCCGGATGAGCGTTCTGGAAGCCTGCGTGAAGCAGGCGCCGGAGAGCATTCCCGAACTGACGCAGATCGGGATCGACCGATGAGCGCGGTGTTCGAGCAAGCCTTGGAGGCCGAGCGCCTCGCCGGTCGCGCCGAGCGGCTGTTGCGGCGGCCGGGGTCGCTGATCGAGGTCAAGGGGTTGGGCTATGTCGTCCGCTTCGGCCCGCGTCGCGCGACCATGCTGACGGTGGACGAGGCGGCCTTCCGCGTGCTGGCCCGCGACGGCGCCCTGGCCCCGCGCCGCGAAGGCGGCTGGCGACTGGTCAAGCCGTTGGCTCCGCCGGTCCCGCCGCCCGGACGTCCGGGGGTGATCGAGGGCGAGCGCGTGGTGATCGAGGGCAGCGACCAGCACGTGGTGCTCAGGGCCAATCTGGGCGAGTCGCCCCTGGCCTGGCTGGCGCGGCGGGGCGGGTTGGAGCCGGTCGAGATCGTGGCTGGCGAGCGATTGCGCGAGGACTTCCAGAAGGCCGGTACAGTGGGCCGCCTGACCATGAACTGGGACGCCCAGCCGCGCGGCGAGGGCGGCGGCCAGGGTCTGGAGCCGGCGCTGCGGGCCAGGGCGGCCAAGGACCGGATCGCCGCGGCGCTGGCGGCGGTCGGTCCGGGCCTGCGCGAGATGCTGGAACGGGTGTGCCTGGCCGAGACGGCGCTGCAGGTCGCCGAGCGCGAACTGGGCCTGCCGAGGCGGGCGGGGAAGACCGTGCTGAAGCTGGCGCTGCAGCGGCTGGCGATCCACTACCATATGGTTTGAGGGAAACGGAGGGGACACACACTCGCGTCGCGCACCTTACGATCGTGGCGCAGGCATTGCCGCGAGTGTGTGTCCCCAAGTCCGACGCTAGTGCTTCAGCGTGTGCTTGATGTCGCGCATCTGGTCGTGGCCGGACTTGACCGAGGTCCAGGCCTTTTCGATGGCGGCGCGGGTCTGGGCATCGACGTCGGTGTCGCCCAGGGCCTTTTCGAACTTGGCCTTGATGTGGTCCTCGCCGGCCTCGACCTCGTTGACGACGGCTTCGTCGCCCTTGGTCAGGCTGTCCTTCAGATTGACGAACACGCGGTGGGCGGCGGCCAGGATGGTGCCGTCGTCCTTGGGTTCGCCGCCCAGGCGGCGAACCTCGCTCTGCAGATCCGAAGCCACCGACCGGCGCTCCTGGGCGCGCTGGGTGAACAGGGTCTTGAAGCGGGCGCCGTCGGCGTCCTTGGCGGCTTCTTCATAGCCGTCGGCGCTGTCAATGGTGGTCTCGACCAGGCCGTTGACGAGCTTGATGTGGTCTTCGTTGGTATGAGCCATGAGGCGTCTCCGATGTTGATGGCCAGGAAAGGGGAGGGGCCTAACGCAGGCCGGTGGGGAAAGGTTCGATCGGGGCTAGCGGTGCAGATGCGGCGCCTTGCTGCCCAGGAAGCTCCAGGCGGTGGTCGCCGCGGCGATGGCCGGACCGCGCGTGCGGCGGTTGAGCAGCAGCACGGCCACCGCGCCCGCGCCGAGCACGGCCAGGGCCACCGGCACCTTGCGGCCCGCCAAGGTGACCTTGCCTTCGGCGTCGGGCGTCAGGACGTAGTCGGCGGGCGCCGGCGGCGCGTAGGGATCGGCGGCGTTGGTCGATGGGGTCTTGTGAAACAGGCCCGAAAGCTTGTCGGACAGGCTGGACAGCAGGCCCTGCCGAGCGGCGGGCGTACCGTAGGAAGCGTCATAGGCGGCCATGGGGAGGCTCCGTCAGATGTGGGAGCCTCGATAACGCGGGGCGGGCGGGGTTGATCCGCCGAGACCGAAAAGCCTGACGCCTAAGCGTCCAGGTCGTCGCGCGGCGTCATCACCGCGCCCACGTGGGCGATGCCCAGTTCCTTGGCCCGCGTCGCCTGCTTGTGACGTTCGGCGTAGCGGGCCTTGGCCTCGTCGTCGCGGGCCTCAAAGCAGGCCGGGCACGAAACGCCCTCGACATAGTGCGCGGAGCCCCGATCCTCGGGACTGACCGGCATGCGGCAGCCTCGGCACAGGGCGTGGGTGCCCGGCGTCAGGCCGTGACCGACCGCCACCCGCTCGTCGAACACGAAGCACTCGCCATGCCACAGGCTGGCTTGGGCCGGCGTGGTCTCCAGATAGTTCAGGATGCCGCCCTTCAGGTGGAAGACGTCTTCCACGCCTTCGCTCTTCAGGAACGCCGTCGACTTCTCGCAGCGGATGCCGCCGGTGCAGAACATCGCCACCTTGGGTGGGGGGACCGTCGGGTCCCAGGTCTCGCGGAAGGCGCGGAACCAGGCCGGGAAATCGCTGAAGCTGGCCGTCTTGGGATCGATCGCGCCGTCGAACGTGCCGATGGCGGCCTCGTAGGCGTTGCGGGTGTCGATCACCACCACGTCGTCGCGGGCGATCAGGGCGTTCCAGTCGGACGGCTCGACATAGGTTCCGGCGTTGTTGACCGGATCCAGGTCGCCGGCCCCCAGGGTGACGATCTCGCGCTTGATCCGCACCTTCATGCGGTGGAAGGGCATGACTTCGGCGTGGGCGAACTTCAGCTCCAGCGTGTCGCAGCCTGGCAGGGCGCGGATGTGGTCCAGCACCTGGTCGATCGCCTCGGGCGTGCCGGCGATCGTGCCGTTGATCCCCTCTCGGGCCAAGAGCAGCGTGCCCTTGACGCCCAAGCCGCAGCACAGCTTCGACAGCGGCCGCATGATCGTCAGCGGGGCGGCGAAGGTCGTGAAACGATAAAGGGCGGCGACGCGAAAGCTCATGGAAGGGCTGATAAGCGCAGGTCGGCGGCTTCTCAAGCGTCAGTGGAACTTTCAACCAAGAGACGCGCTTACACCGCCATGAGCATCCTGATCGTCATCGTCGTCGCCCTCGTCCTGCTTGGCCTGGCTCTTTACGCGGTCCAACGCAGCCCCATTCCCTCGCCGGTCAACTGGCTGTTGCAGCTGGTGCTGATCGTGATCGCGATCTGGTTCATCGGAACCCGCGCCGGGTTCTTCTGATCCCGACCCCGCCAAACAGGCGTCGACGCCCCGACTAGGGGACGTCGACGTCGGCGGCGTCGTCGTGGAACTCGTCGGCCGGGACGAACGCGACGCCCTCGGCGTCCAATACCCATGCGCCGAGGAACGCAGGGTGCTCCGGATCGAGCTCCTCGTCGATCAGATCGCCGTCGTAGAGACCCACATTGCTGTAGTCGAAGTCCAGCGCGAGCTGATGGGCCAGGCCCACCATCTCTTCGGCCATTCGACGCGAATAGCCCAAGGCTTCGCTCTCGTTGACGAACTCGTCGGCCAGCGAGCTGACCTCCGCCGCATCACTGCCCTGGGTCGCGCTGGTCGTGACGATGGTGAACGTGGGCATTGGCGTCTCTCGTGAATCTGGATCCCCCACCTAGCCCGGTTTGACCGAGGCAGCGGGCTATATTCTGAAAAAACTTCTCGCTCGCGACAGGTGAAGCCGCCGGACGATCCGAGGGTCAGTCCGTACCGCGGCTGTCCCGCTTCGTGGCGCGGTAGGTCTTCTGCAGTCCAGCCAAGCGGCGACGCTCGGCGTCCTTGGCGGCGCGGTCGGCCTTGTCTTCCACCGCCGCCAGCTCAAGCCCAAGCTTCTGGAAGTGCGCCCAGCGGTCCGCGTTCAGCGCTCCGCTCTCCAGGGCGCCCCGAACGGCGCAGCCCGGTTCGTTGGCGTGGCCGCAGTTGTTGAACTTACAAGCCTGGGCCAGGCGTTCGATGTCCTCGAACACCATATCCAGGCCCTCGTCAGCATCGATGAGCCCGACCTCCCGGACGCCGGGCGTGTCGACGATCATCCCGCCGCCGGGCAGCAGGACCAGCTGGCGGTGGCTGGTGGTGTGGCGCCCCTGGTCGTCGGATTCGCGGATCGCCTGGGTCGCCATGCGCGCCTCCCCCAGCAGCACGTTGACCAGGGTCGATTTCCCGACGCCGGACGAGCCGATCAGCACGCAGGTCTCGCCTGGCGCCACGTGGACCAGCAGGCCGTCGAGGCCCAGACCCTGCCGCGCCGACACGACGACGACGGGGCAACCCTTGGCCAAGGCCTCGATCTCGGCGGCCTGGGGCTGGGTGTCGGCGCAGAGGTCCGACTTGGTCAGCACCACCACGGGACGCGCGCCGCTTTGCCAGGCGGCCGCCAGGTAGCGCTCGATCCGGCGCGGATTGAGGTCGGCGTTCATCGAGGTGACGACGAAGGCGACGTCGATATTGGCGGCGATGATCTGCGGCGTCTGCGGGCTGTCGGCGGCCCGGCGCGTGAAGGCGGTGCGGCGCGGCAGTATGGCGTGGATCGTGGCGGTGCGTTGAGCCGGGTTCAACGACAGCGCCGCCCAGTCGCCGACGGCCGGATGGCCGGCTTCCCGGGCCTCGTGGCGCATGCGGCCCGAGAGCTTGGCCCGCAGCTCGCCATCGTCGGTGGCCACAACATAGCCGTCGCGGTGCTGAACGACGACGCGCCCGGGGACATGGCCTGCGCGGGCGTGCGGTTCGAAGGCCCGCGCCAACTGATCGGACCATCCGTATTGCTTGATCAAGTCAGGGGCTTCCACATCGCCGGACGATCCCTCGCCGGCTCGCCGCGACGCACTCTAGCCCGCCAGCGCCCCGGCGTCCCGCTGGATGCGCGCCACCATCGCCTTGAGCCCGTTCGAGCGCTGCGACGACAAGGCTTCCGACAGGCCCAGCCGCGCCATGGCCGCCGCGGCGTCGAAATCGACGATGTCCTTGGCCGGCCGCCCCGAATAGAGCCGCATCAGGATGGCGATCAGACCGCTGACGATATGGGCGTCGCTGTCGCCGCGAAACTGGATCGTGCCGTCGGCCCGGGGCTGGGTCACCAGCCACACCTGACTGGCGCAGCCGCGCACCTTGTTGGCTTCGGAATGCTCGGCCTCGCTCAGCGGCGCCAGTTCCTTGCCCAGCTCGATCACGTAGCGATAGCGTTCTTCCCAGTCGCCGAGCAGTTCGAACTCGTCGGCCAGTTCGTCGAGGGCGGCGTCGATGGGGCGTTGCATGGCGCGGACTTAGTGCGGCCGGGGCGAAAGGGGAAGACCTTTAGGGCCGCGCTCGGGCCATCGAGGTGCGCGCCGTGGCTTCCGGCAGGGTGACGATGGCGGTGAAGCCCTCGCCCGGCGTGGATTTCAGCCGCAGGCTTCCGTCCATGGCCCGGGTCAGCAGGTCGACGATCGGCAGGCCCAGGCCCGCGCCGCCGGCGACCCGGGTCAGGGTGGCGCCGCCCTGTTCGAACGGCCGAACCAGTCGGGGCAGGTCGGCCGGATCGACACCCTCGCCGTCGTCACGGATCTCGATCTCGATGAAGCCGCCGCCGGCTTGCCTGGCCTCGATCGTCACCTGTCCGCCCTGCGGCGAGTGGGTGAGGGCGTTCTGCAGCAGGTTGGTCAGGATGGTGCGCAGGCCTCGGCCGTCGGCCCGCAGGCAGGGCAGGGACGTCTCGGGCGCGACGATGGTGATCCCGCGCGCCGAAGCCTCGCCGCGCAGTTGCAGGACCACGTCCTCGACAGCGTCGTCCAGGCTCTCCTCGCCCAGGTCCAGGTCGGTGACATGGCCTTCCAGCCGGGCGATCTCGACGATCTGGTTGACCAGGCGCAGCAGCTTCAGGCCGCTTTCATGCACCAGGCTGGCATATTCCTTGTACTGCGGCGCGCCGAGCGGGCCGTACAGTTCGCAGGACAGGATCTCGGAAAAGCCGATCACCGCGTTCAGGGGCGTGCGCAGCTCATGGCTGACCATGCGCAGGAACGAGCGCTTCTGTTCGTCCAGCGCCTGTTGACGCCGCGCGCGCGCCGCCGCCCGCCGGAAGGCGGTGGTTTGCGACATCAAGCCCGTATCGGCGCCGGCGGTTTCGCGCGGCGTCTCGGCGGGGCTCGATGCGTCGGTGATCGCCGGTGGCGGCATCAGGGACTCCCGGACCTTCTGTCCGCAACTTCGATGGGCCAGAATGAACCAAGGCGCTTACGAATCCGTTTCCGTCCACAAGAAGCGCTGGCGTTAACGATCGCGCGCCGATTGTGCGGCCTTGGGAGACTCCCCAGCCCGAGTTAAGCTTCAACGACGAAGACTCACCGAAAGGGATTCTCGCGGCCTTGCCCATCGACGGCGTCCCGCTCCAGACCGGCCCCAGGCCGGGTCAGGCCTCGTCGCGGACGGGGGCCTTCGGCGCGGCGCATCTGTGGCGGCTGGGCTGGTTGGCGACCGTGATCTTCGCGACCGGCGCGGCGGCCTTCACGCCCGGCGTCGTCGGTCTTCCCATCTGGCTGGCCCTGGCGGCCGGCGCGGTTCCCGCCCTGGCCGCGCTGGCCGTGGGCGATCGACGCGATGAGCGTCTGCAATCCCTGATCCTGGTGCTGTGGGCCACCTGCGGCGCGGGCGCGGCGGTGGTGACCGGCGGCGTATCTGGCGCGATGAGCGCCTGGATCCTGGCCCCGGTGGCGGCCGCCTCGACCCTGTCCTCGCCGCGACGCCTGGCCGAGGGCGCCAGCCTGGCCCTGATCGGCGGCGCGGTGGCGGCCCTGACCCAGCTGTCGGGCCTGGCCCCGCCCTCGCCCACCGGGCCGCTGGCCTTCATCCTGGGTTTCCTGTCGGTGGCGACGGTCGGCGTTGGTCTGGCTTCGGGCCTGATCCTCACCCACCGCTGGGCGGGCGAGCGCGACAGCCGCAATGTTGGCGAGCTCAACACCCTTCAGACCCTCGTCGACGGCGCGCCGCAGCTGCTGCTGGTGATCGCCGCCGACGGCCGGATCAAGAGCGTGCGCGGCGCGGCCCCACGCGGGGTCGCCACAAGCAGTCTGGTCAACGAAGGCCTGGCCTCGGTCTCGGCGGCCGGCGATCGCCAGAAGGTCAGCGCCGCCCTGGCCGCCGCCCTCGACACCGGCGAGGCCAGCGTGGGCTTCGCACCTCTGCTCGACCCCACGCGCACCGTGTGCCTGGACGTGCGCCAGGTCTCGCCCGATCTGCTGGTGGGCGTCATGCGCGACGCCACGATCGAGCGGGCCCGCGAAAACGCCCTGCAACAGGCCCGCGCCGAGGCCGAGGGCCTGGCCGCCGGCCGCGCCCGCTTCCTGGCCAATATGAGCCACGAGCTGCGCACGCCGCTGAACGCCATCATGGGCTTTTCCGACATCATGCGCGCCCGGATGTTCGGCCCCCTGACCGACCGCTATGGCGAATACGCAGAGCTGATCCACGAGAGCGGCCGCCACCTGCTGGACCTGATCAACGACGTGCTCGACATGTCCAAGATCGAGGCCGAGCGTTTCGAGCTGCAGCGCGGCGAGTTCGACGCCCGCGAGGCGGTGACCGCGGCCATGCGCCTGCTGCGCGTCCAGGCCGACGCGGCCGGGGTGCAACTGCGCGGCGTGCTGCCGCCCAACGAACTGGAGGTCGACGCCGACCGCCGGGCGCTGAAGCAGATCGTGCTGAACCTGGTGTCCAACGCCCTGAAGTTCACCCCGCGCGGCGGTCAGGTGACGGTCACCGCCGACGGCCACGACGGCGAGTTCGAGCTGGTGGTCGCCGACACCGGCGTCGGCATTTCTCCCGAGGATCTGGAACGCCTGGGCCGTCCCTACGAACAGGCCGGCGGCGTCGATCAGCGCGCCAGGGGCACGGGCCTTGGCCTGTCGCTGGTGCGGGCCTTCGCCAAGCTGCATGGCGGCGAGATGAACATCGAAAGCCGGATGGGCGCGGGCACCAGCGTCTCCGTGCGGATGCCGGTGTTGCTGAAGGCCTCGCGCCCGGCGATGGAGGCTCCGCTTATGGAGCCTCTGCCCGAGGTCGATCGGGATGAGGAACTGGGTCCGAACGTGGTGAAGTTCGCACCGCCGAGGTAGGCGGCTCACGCACTTGCCCCCTACGGATCGCTGCGCGATCGTCTTCCCCCATAGGGGGAAGAGCCGCCGGCGGCCGCGCCTGAGGCTCCGCCCCCTGTGGGGGCGGACAGACCGCGAAGCGGTCAGGTGGGGGCAAGTGTTAGCCGCCTAAGCGCCTAACGAAGAAACGCCCGCCCCGCCGCGAAGTCCCCGACCTCCACATAGGCTCGCCGCACCACGTCCTGCCCCGTCCGGCTGGTGAACACGAACTCCACCGTCACGGCCTCGCGTGGGTCCAGGCGGCTCATGGCGTCGGCGGCTTCGCGGGGGAAGCGGAACGACAGGCCGGTCTTGGCGCCGGTGGGCAGCAGGGTGGGGGGCGCGGTGTCGCGGGTCTCGGCCCCAAACACACGGCTGGCGTTGCGCGGCGCGGCGTTGGCGGCTAGGCCCTTGGCGTTGCGGGCGTTCAGATAGGGGCCCTGGGTGCGCAGCGTGTCGCGCAGAACCAGGCGCGCGACATAGGGTTGCGCGTTGTCGGCGAAGGTCGCCACCACAAGCATGTCGTTGGACCGTCCCGACAGGCCAAACACAAGCCGGTCGCGGCCGAAGCCGGCCGGCTGCGACAACCGCCAGACCGGAATGGTCGCCGAGATCGAGCGGTCGGCCTGCCAGGTGGCGCGGTCGCCGGGATAGGTGGTCCGCAGCATGGTCGAATAGCCGTCGAACGCCTGGCGGACGCGGCCGGCGGCCGTCTGAAGGTCCTTGGACCCGCACGCCGCCGCGCCGGCCTTGACCCGGGCGCGTTGCTCGACCGCCTGGACCTGCACCTCGCTGACGCCCGAACGCAAGGTCGCGCCGCGCGCCTGGGCGCGGGCGGCGTCCAGGGCCGAGCCCACGGCGGGCTTGAACAGCCGGCAGCGGGCATCGGCCGAGGTCATCAGCGTGCGTTCGTAGAGCTGGTCGGCGGCCGTGGCGGCATGGGCCTGGCCCGACGCGCCCAAGCCGGCGGTCGTGACGAAAATCCCTAGCCACCGCGCCATCCGACCCCCAAGGGTCTTTCTTGACGTCATGATCTCGTATTCTGCGAGAGCGGTTTCAGCAGGCAGCCTTAGGGCGCCGAGGTTGCGGTTCGGTTAGCGATGCTACTTTCGACGGACATCTGGGTCGGCGCGCTGATCCGCCGGGCCGAACTGGGCGGAGCCTTCGCCACGGTGGCTCGCAAGGGCGACCCGCGGGCCGGGGCGGTGCTGGTCAAGGCCGTCGACCGCCGCGCCAACACCGCCAAGCTTTACAGCGAAGCCACGCGCGGCGACGGCGAGCGGTTCTGGATGCAGCCTGTCCGCTCGGACTTCGAGCCCGACCTGGACGCCTACGCCGAACGCGCCGCGCGGATCGACCCGGACATCTGGGTGATCGAGATCGAGGACCGCGAGGGGCGGCATTTCCTGACGGAGCCGGTGGAGGCGGATCCGGGCTGAGGAGGCCTCCTCCGTCGGCCCGCGACTATTCCCGCCGAAACGTCGCCACCAGCACGTCCCGCCGGGCCGGAACGCCCGCTTTCATCGGATGGATCGCCGTCACCCCGTGCAGCACGCGGTGGTCATCGAGAAACACCGTGTCACGCGGCTGTTCCAGGGTGAAGGCTCCCAGGCGGGCGCCGTCGTTGGCGAAGATGTCGGTGACGCCGCTGGCGACGTTGTGGCGCTCCACCAGCATGACGATCACCCAGTCGACGCCGTCGCGGTGGGCGCCCTCGGGCGTGGGCAGGCCCGACTCGCCATCGCCGGCCTCGATGCGGAACTGGTGCAGTTCAACGTGCCATGTCCTTGGCGGATCGACGGTCAGGGGATGGAACAGCGCCAGGCCTTCGCGCAGGACCGCCTGGGTCACCGGGTGCTCGGCCACGGCGTCGAGCACCGGTTCGAACCAGCGCTGCACCCCGCCGTTCAGGCCGTTGTAGTCGCGGCTCTGATAATGCGGCTGGTGCGGCTTGCGGACGACACCGGCGAGCGAGGCCGAGAAGGCCGCGAACCGCCGACGGCGATAGCGGCCGCCATCGGCCATGAAACGGTCCAGGCCCAGGTCGTTCCAGCTGTCGGCGAAGGCTTCCCATCCCGTCACGGCCTGGGGACCAAGCAGGGCGTCGGTCTCGGCCGGCGGCGCACGGCAAAAGCCGGTGTCCCGCAAGGCGGCGATGAAGTGGGGCGGGATCAAGCGCTGCCTCCGGCGGAACGACGCCTCCACATGGGGCGTCGTGGCGGCCAAGCCAAGCCATGCTCCGTGTCCCCGCGTTTATCCAGGCGTCTCATTTCCCGCGCCGTTAACCCTGCTCCTAAACCGGACCGAAAGCTCGATGCGGCACGGTGACGCAAGTCTCACGACGTTCCCCCCGCTCGCCGCCAGGCCTCCGCAAGGTTCCGATGCTCTTCCTGCTCAACGACGTCATTCTCAGCATCGATTCGACGGAACTGACCCCGCCGATCACCAGCGAACGTTTCGCGCAGGTGTCGCTGAACTATGTCGCCAAGCTGGGCCAGGAGCTGTACGCCGCCGAGCCGCTGTTGCACCAGAAAGACCCGGAGAAGGCCCAGCGCCTGGCCGCCCTGATCATCGCCAAGGCGCCGGACATCAACGCGGCGCTGTTCATCGCGCCGTCACGCGGTTGCCTGGTCGAACAGGTGCAGGTCCGCTACGCGCAGCTGGGCGTCGAGATCATGGGAACGCTGCTCGAGCGCCAGAAGACCGGCGCCTTGAGCAACCTGGAAGCCGACCGACAGGTCTGGCGGCGCCTGGCGGCCTGACCACCGGCTAGGGGCTGTTTCAGCCCCGAAAGTCCTGGTCGCCTACAGAAAGCCGACCAGGCTGAACAGCCAACTCACAAGCATCGCCAGGATCACCAGGCCCGCGATCGCGGTGCCCAGGCACAGGGCGTTGCCTTGAGGGGTGCAGACGCCGCGCTTGTGGCGCGGCTCGTGAACCATAGCCATTGTCGTTTCCTCTTTCGCGGCCGCCCCTCTGACGTGGGCTGGTCCGCAGTAACGTCAGCATGACTCCAAAACCCTGCGGTGACTAGGGTTGTTCCCTGATTTTCGTAAGTCAGGTACGGGGCGCGATGTCGCATCGCGCACGGGCTTTCGTACGGGCGCCGAGTGTCACCTTTCGGGCGTATTCAATCTGCACGGTAGAGTTGTTCGGCGCGTGCCCGGCGTGCCACAAAGGCTGGACAGCCTGGAGGTTTCGCATGTTGAAGCGCTTGATGTCCCGACGGACCTTCGCCCTGTCCGCCGCGCTCGCGCCGTTGGTCGCGGCCGGACCGGCCCTCGCCAGGGCGACCGGCGACTGGGTGCAGACGCAGACGCCGGGCTTTGTGCTGTACGGCGAGGTCAGCGAGAACACGCTGCGGGATTTCGCCCGCGATCTAGAGGATTTCGACGGCCTGCTGCGAAAACTCCACGGCGCTGTGGAGCGGCCCAACGGACGGCCGCTGCCGATCTATCTGGTCCGCCGTCGATCCGAACTGCGGCGGGTAAGGCCCGACCTCGATGAGGTGGTCGGCGGCCTCTACTGGGCCTCGGTCGGCGACACCTTCGCGGTTATGAGCGTGGAAGGCGGCGAGGATCGCGGACGCGCCACGTTGTTCCATGAATACACTCACCACTTCATGAGCCAGCACGCGCCGGCCGCCTATCCGTCCTGGCTGGTCGAGGGCTATGCGGAATATTTCAAGACGGCCCGGTTCAAGCCCGACGTGGTCGAGCTGGGCGTGACCAGCGAGCGCATCGCCTGGCTGCGCGGCAGCATATGGGAGCCCTATGACCGGATCCTGGGACGTCGGGCTCTCGAGGGGCGCAACCGCGATATCGGCGCCTTCTACGCTCAGTCGTGGATCCTGACCCACTACATGATGTCCGATCCCGAGCGTCTGAAGCGCTTGACGGCCTATGCCGGGGCGGTGGCGGCGGGCGGCGATCCGGTCGGCGAAATGGTGACGGCGGCGGGCATGCCGCTGGCCGACCTGGAGCGGGCGCTCAAGCGCTACATGGTCAAGCTGCCGGGTCTGCGGATCGCTCGGCCCACGCCCAGCGCCACACCGACCGCCGTCGTTCGCTTGCCGCCTTCCGCGGACGACCTGCTGCTGGAGAACCAGCGCCTGAAGATGGGCGTGCCGGCCGCCGAGCGACCGGCCGCGTTGGCCATGGTCCGCGAGCGGGCCGCGCGCTATCCCGGCGACCGCCTGGCCGACCTGACCCTGGCCCGCGCCGAGAACGATTTCGGCGATCGCGCCAAGGCCCAGGCCATCCTCAAGCGTCGGATCGAGGCGGACGCCCGCGACGTCGAGGCGATCCAGATGCTGGGCTGGTCCTTCATGCTGCAGGCGCGCGCCGACCGCCCCAACGCCGCCGCGCTGCTGCACGAGGCGCGCAACTGGTTCGGCAAGGGCTTCGCGGTCGATCCGAACAGCCCCTTGCTGCTTTATGACTACGGCATCAGCCGGCGGGGCGAGGCGGGCTATCCCAACGACAACGCCGTCAACGTCCTGCTGCGGGCCCAGCAACTGGCGCCGCAGGTGGCCGCTTTCCGGTTGGCGGCCGCCGACGCCCTGATGCGCCGTGATCGCTTCGACGAGGCGGCCGCGCTGCTGGAACCGGTCTTCAACAACCCGCACGCGGGTCCCGAGCGCCAGCAGGCCCGCGCCCGGTTCGAACAGGCCAAGGCCCGACGCCGTCCGGTCGAGTCCGGCTCGGACGACGACAAGGCCGCGCCGGCCGCCTGATCGCCCCCGTCAAGGGCCGCGCCGCGGGAAGGCGACCTCTCGGCGTCGGCAGAGGGTGACAAGAACGCCCCGTGGCGCTAACCCCCGGGGATGAGCACCTCCCTCGCCCTCGAGGCCGCCCGTCGGCGCACCTTCGCGATCATCAGCCACCCCGACGCTGGCAAGACCACCCTGACCGAGAACCTGCTGCTGGCCGGCGGGGCGATCCGCGCGGCCGGCGCCGTGCGGGCCCGCGGCCAGGCCCGCCGCACCCAGTCCGACTGGATGAAGATCGAGCGCGAGCGCGGGATCTCGGTGTCGGCCTCGGTCATGACGTTCGACCACGACGGCCTGATGTTCAACCTGCTGGACACCCCGGGCCACGAGGACTTCTCGGAAGACACCTACCGCACCCTGACGGCCGCCGACGCGGCGATCATGGTGCTGGACGCCGCCAAGGGCATCGAGCCCCAGACCCTGAAGCTGTTCGAGGTGTGCCGCCTGCGCGACATCCCGATCATCACCTTCATCAACAAGATGGACCGCGAGGCCCAGGACCCGTTCGAACTGCTGGACGAGGTCTCCTCGAAGCTGGCCCTGGACCCCGCGCCGCTGTTCTGGCCGGCCGGTTCGGGCGGGCGGTTCAAGGGCATGCTGGACCTGCGCGCCCAGACCTTCATCCCCTACGCCAAGAAAAGCTCGACCGACGAGGAGGGCCATCCGCCCGCCGTGTCGCTGAAATCGAACGCCATCGTCCAATATCTCGACCCCGAGGAGCTTTCGGAGGTGGAGGAGGGCGCCATGCTGGTGTCCGAGGCCGCCAAGCCGTTCGACGTGCAGTCGTTCCTGGAAGGCCACATGACGCCGGTGTTCTTCGGCTCGGCCCTGCGTCACTTCGGGGTCAACGAACTGCTGGCCGGCATCGGCGCCTACGCCCCGCCGCCGCATCCGGCCAAGGTCAGCAAGGGCGGCGTCGACACCCACATCGCGCCGGGCGACAGCGAGGTCTCGGGCTTCGTGTTCAAGGTCCAGGCCAACATGGACCCCAACCATCGCGACCGGATCGCCTTCCTGCGCCTGACCAGCGGCCGCTTCACGCGCGGCATGAAGCTGAAGGCCCAGAACACCGGCAAGGCCATGAGCGTCAATGCGCCGATCATGTTCTTCGCGTCCGACCGTGAACTGGCCGAGGACGCCTTCGCCGGCGACGTGATCGGCATCCCCAACCACGGCGTGCTGCGGGTGGGCGACAGCCTGTCGGAGACCGGGACGCTGCGCTTTGCTGGCCTCCCCAACTTCGCCCCGGAAATCCTGCGCCGCGTGCGGGTCAAGGATCCCCTGAAGGCCAAGCACCTGAAGAAGGCGCTGGAAGGCCTGGCCGAGGAGGGCGTGACCCAGCTGTTCCGTCCGATGCTGGGCAGTTCGGATTTCATCGTCGGCGCCGTGGGCCAACTGCAGTTCGAGGTCATGGCCGACCGCCTGGCCAACGAGTACAATCTCGACGTGATCTTCGAGAACGCCCCCTATGCCGAGGCCCGCTGGCTGTCGGGCGAGCGGGCCGAGGTCGAGGATTTCAGCCACAAGCATCGCTCGGCCATGGCTCACGACATCGACGACCAGCCGGTGTTCCTGGGCAAGTCGAGCTGGGAAATCGGCTACGTCGCCGAACGCTTCCCCAAGGTGCGGTTCGAGCGCACAAAAGAGCGGGGTTAGTCGCTCCGGCTAAGGTTGTCGCCTCCAGTTTATTCTACTTGACCGCGCATCGCCGCGGGCGGACCCTGCCCGGATAGCGTCCTCGCGATTGAAAGGTCGTCTGGAGTGACACGGGAACTGGGCAGGGTCGGGGGCGGCCAGGCCGGACGTCTTGCGAGGCGTTGGGTCCGGGGCTTCGTCGCGGCTTTGTCGCTGTCGATCGCGACGCCAGCCGCCGCGTTCCAGCAAGCCGCCCGTCCGGCGACGACAGCGGTTCCGACCGCCGCCCAGACGGCCGCGCCGGCCGCCGCGCCCAGGACCTATCCCGAATGCCTGCGGCTCTATGCGGCCAGGCGGGACGCCGCGGCCTATTGCCAACGCCTGTTCCCGACCACGACACCCGCCGCCACGACGCCGTCCACGACCGCTCCGACCGGCACGACATCCACGACACCTGCTCCAACCCGTGAGCCGGTCGACATCACGCCTCAGCTGAACAAGCTGTTCGAGGCCTGGCAAGGTCGGCCCAGAACGCCGCCCAAGCCGCCGGCCGATCCGCTGGCGGTGGTTCCCGAGATCCAGGCCGCCTGCGCCGCCTACGCCAGCGTCCCCGAGCGCTGGCGGCGTTGCGTGGCCGACGCGTGGCGCGCCGCCGGACTGCGGGGCCAGCCGCCCTTGGTCCTGCAGAACCCGCCCGTGGCCGAACCGCCGCCGCCGGTTGTCCAACCTCCGCCGCCTATTCAGCCGCCGACCGTCGTGTCCAAGCCACCGGCCCAGACACCGGCGGTCCTTACGCCGAAGACGGTCGAGTCCGAGCCTGTGGTCCAGCCCGAACCTCCGCCCGTCGCGGTGATCGAACCGCCGTCACCGCCAAAATCGCCGCCGGTGGCGGTCGTCGCTCCGCCGGCTGCGCCGCAAGCGTCGTCGCCGCCCAAACCGCCGGCGATCCCCCTCTGGTTCTGGGTGATCGCCGTGGTCGCCGCCGGAGCCGGCGGCTTTGGTCTGGCCAAGCTGCTAAACCGAGGGCGCTCGCTGTCATCCGCCAAGGCCGCGCCCGCGCCGTGCGTGCCCGAGATCGCCTTGGTCGCCGATCCCGGCGTCGTCGTCCTGACCCCCGATGGTCCGCCCCGCGCGGGCATGGCCGTTTCGCTGCGGATCGAACGCGCGCCCGACGGCGGGGAGGTGAGGCTGGAGTATCCCACGCTGGAGACCGCGCCATGACGCAAGCGTCCCAGGGCCCGGCGGAGGCCGGCGGCGGCACGACCTGGCGGGTCCTGTTCGCGGAGGCGGGCGAGGACCCGCTGACGGCGTGCAAGGACGCCCCGCCCCTGACCGAAGCGATCTCGGAGGCCGCCCGGAAGTTCCCCAGCGCCTGCTGGAAGGACGTCGAGGACGGCTGCCAGCGCGAGGTCGGCAAGCTGATGGACCTGTCGGTCGAGCGGGTGCTGTTCGACGGCTGGATGAAGCTGGAGCGCTTCAAGAAATGCGTCGAGGAGTCCAAGGCCCGCCCCGACGACGCCTTCTTCCAGGACCTGGACGACCACAAGATCGCCTCCACCCACAAGCCGCGCATCGAGCTGCGCTATGGCGCGGTCAAGGTGGCCGATCTCGACTTCGAGATCGAGCTGGCCTTGAAGGTGAAGGGCGTGCGGCTGGAGGTGCGCGGCGGCAAGGTCGTCTGCGCCACGGCCGGCATCTTCGCCGCCAGCGCCAAGCTGTCGCTGCACGACAGCGTGCTGGTCGAGAAAGGGACGCCGGAGTTCTCGGCCCCGACCAGGATACGGTTTTCCTGAAGCGGGCGGCTCTTCCCTTTCCGTCGCAAGCGGCTAGGGAGGAAGCGTCAGTTCAGGAGACGCGCATGCCCGCCGACGCCCCGCTCGCCATCGGCCTGGTCGCCCACGACGACAAGAAGGCGGCCCTGGTCGACTGGGCCGTGGCGCACCAGGACTTTCTGTCCCGGCACAAGCTGTACGCCACCGGCACCACGGGCGGCCGCATCCTGCAGGCCCTGCCGGCGCTGAACCTGACGCGCCTGAAGAGCGGCCCGCTGGGCGGCGACCAGCAGCTGGGCGCCCTGTTGGCCGAAGGGCGGCTGGACATGCTTGTGTTCTTCGTCGACCCGCTGTCGCCCCAGCCGCACGACGTCGACGTCAAGGCCCTGATCCGCATGGCGACCCTGGCCGATATCCCCTTAGCCTGCAATCCGGCGACGGCCGACCTGATCGTGGCGGGGCGTTAGCCTTCAGCCCGGAAACTTTAACAAATTCGGTCTCGGGATCGCGGCCTTGAACGTGCCGCGGGTCTTGGCGGTGTCGAGGCCGAAGTCGGCCCAGGCGCGCAGGAAGCCGGCGGCGGGCGTGGCGTCGGGCAGCGGCGACAGGACCAGCACCGGGCGGGCGGCCAGCAGCTTGCGGGCGGCGGTCCAGGCCTCGGGCTCGGCGGTGGCGTAGGCGCCGTCGCTCGCCACCAACTCGGCGGCTAGGTCAGGGTCGGCGAAGTGCAGGGTCACCGCCGCGTCGGCGCGCAGGTCGGCCACGGCGGTCAGCGCTTCGATCACCCCGGTCAGCACCATCTTGGCGCCGTTGACCCGACGCTCGCCGCCGGCCGCGCCGGCCAGGGTCCCGTCGGCGTTGCGGCGGACGTGAGCCCAGCCGCCGTAGCCGGGATCGGGTTTGCAGAGCGAGGCGGTCCAGAGGTCGATAGAGGCGGTCATGCCCCTCTGTTTAGAGGCCGGGTCGGACGCTGGCCAGCGGAAGAGCGGCGGAGGGCGCCGTGACGAACGGCGGTCGGCGAGGCATCCTGGCACCCAAGTTCCCATGTCGCTGAGTCGGAGACCGTCATGTTGGATCTCGTCCTCGCTGTCTTGCATCACCTCCTGATCCTATCCCTGGCTGGACTGATGATGGCCGGGTTCGTGCTGGCCAGGCCGGGCGTGACCGGGGCGGGCCTGAAAACCCTGGCCGGCATAGACGCCAGCTATGGCGGGACCTCGGTGCTGGTTCTCCTGGTCGGGTTCAGTCGGGTGTTCCTGGGCGCCAAGGGCTCGGCCTTCTATCTCGAGAACCCGGTGTTCTGGGCCAAGATCGCCGCCTTCGGGGTGGTGGGGCTGCTGTCGATCGCGCCGACCATCGCCATCCTGAAATGGCGCAAGCAGGCGAAAGCCGACCCCACCTTCGTTCCCGCCGACATCGACTTGGCCAGGGTTCGCAAGGTGATGCTGGCCGAGCTTCTGGTCTTCGCCCTGATCCCGATCTTCGCCGCCGCCATGGCGCGCGGCTACGGCCTTTAGGCCCTCGCGAACCGCCGATCGGGCAGAGGGCGGAGAGCTATGCCGGAACGAATGGTAAACGCGGTCTTAAATTCCATGGTTAACGTCATTTTCACTTGAGTGAACAAGGTTCTAACAAGTGCGCCCGCACGCGTTTTCCCGCGATGATCCGCCGAGCAAGAACTGTGCCAAATCGGTGCAAAAACAGCGGTTTGGCGGGTAATGGGAACGAAGTGTAAACGCGCTCCAAATATTTATGGTTAACGCCATCTTCATACCCGTTAACCGCTTGTTAAACGCGTTGGCTCCGGCTTTGCTACTCGAGCGTCGAACCCCTGCCGGACGTCCCGGCGTGGGACGGTCCGTGTGCGGAGTGCGCAGCGATGTTTGATTTCGGTCGTGATCTGAAGAAGCTCTTTGGAGTCGACGCCGGCGCGCCCGCCAGGGCGGCGGCGCATCGCGACGGGCTGACGGGCGGCGACACCTCGCTGCTGGAGCTGCTGGATCTGCGGCTGCTGGTCAACGAGGCCCGTTCGGCCGACGTGGCCGCCGGCCGGATCGGCGCCAAGGATCGCGGCCATCGCCTGCTGGAAGCCGCCACGGTCTGGCGCGAACTGGCCCGCCGCTCGGGCGACGCCGCCGCGCTTCGTAAAGGCGCGGCCCAGGCCGAGGCCGCCGCCAAGATCTTCGAGGCAGAGCACAAGCAGGACAGCCTGGCCGCCGCCCGCTGCGAGCAGGCGACCCTGGCCGTGCTGGGTGCCGACCTGTTCGGCGACGAGGGCCTCCATGCCGCCGCCGGCGCCACCCTGACCCTGGCCAAGACCGCGCCGGGCCACCGCTGCGCCATGGCCGAGGCCCTGCTGGCCGGGCTGGAAGGCCGCGTGGCCCTGGGGGAGAACGACCTGGACCGCGCCCTGGCCGCCGCCGAGGCCTTCGAGGCGCCGCTGCGGGGCCTGTCGGCCGCGCGCCGCGTCAAGGGCGGGGCCTCGCGCCTGCTGCTGGCCGACCAGCGCGCCGCCCGCGTCGAGCTGCTGCTGGCCTGCGCCGCCCGCCTGAAAGACCGCGCCCTGACGCAGGTGGCTTTGGAAGAAGCCAAGACCGCCGAGGCGGGGCTGGACCCCGATTTCGAACCCCTGGCCTGGTCGCGTCTGGAGTCCCTGCGCGGGACGGCGCTGGTGCAACTGGGCGAGCTGGACGGCGAGATCAACAACATCGCCGACGGCGTCGAGGCCTTGGCCGCGGCGCTGGAGCCGGTCACCGCCGACCATAGCCCGATGGACTGGGCGCGCGCGCAGGCCGCCCTCGGCGCCGGCCTGCAGGCCATGGGCGAGGCCACGACCTCCGAGCGCTGCTTCGAGCGGGCCGTCACCTGCTACGATCGCGCCTCGCACATCCTCAAGACCCAGCCGGCCCTGGCCCTGCGCGCCGTGGTCGCCAACAATCGCGCCCTCAGCCTGGCCCGCTGCGCCGAGCTGACCGCCGACCTGGCCGTGCTGGACGCCGCCGAAATGGCCTTCAAGGCCGAACTGGTCGCGACCCCGGGCGCCCGCGATCCGGCCACTTGGGCCGTGACCCAGATGAACCTGGCCCGGCTGTACGAGGCCCGGGTCGAGATCACCGGCCGCGATGACGGCCGTCTGGATCGGGCCGCCATGGCCCTGGCCAGCGCCTTCGACATCTTCGCCGAGCTGGGACTGCGGTCGCTGACCGACCTGGCGGCTCAAGGGTTGCAAAGGGTGAAGCAGGCGCACGCCGCCTGACCCAAAATGAAACCGGACGGCCTCGAACGGGCCGGACCCAAAGACCAGTAGGGAAGACCCAGTGATCGCTTCGTTGCTCGCCGCCGCCGCTGTCTCGATCGTTCCGACGCCTGTCGCTCACCCGGCCCTCACCCAGGTGAAGGACACCCAACCGCAGATCGCCGAAGCCATGCTCAGCTGCATGGTCAAGCGCGACGGCGGCCTGACCGCCTGCTCGGTGCAAAGCGAATTCCCGGCGGACATGGGCGTGGGCCAGGCCGCGGTCTCGATGGCCTCGCAGTTCCAGGTCGAGCTGATGGGTCCCGACGGCAAGAGCCGCGCCGGCTCGTTCATCGACGTCCCGGTCCGCATCCGCATCCGCTAGTCCGCTTTCCAAGCCTCGACCCGAAGCGCGACGCGCCCTAACTTTGGCGCGTAGTGTTTCGGGGGACGGCATGGGCGAGGCTTTCAGGGACGTGGACGTCAGTCGCGTCATCTATCTTCTGCTGTACCTGTTTCTGGTGATTGGCGGCCTGGGCGCCATGCCCGTGGCCCGCCGCAAGGCGAAGGCGCAGACCTGTCCGGCCTGCAACGCTGCTGTCGATCACGAAACGACCCGGCGCGGTCCGTGGGGCGGCGGGATCTGCCGGGCGTGCGGCGCGGACATCGGCCCCGTCGCCGAACCTCCGGCCCGCACCGGCCTTCGCGGCTGGTCGACAACCATCCCTGGGCGGTCGCCGGCGCGGCCTGGGCGTTGATCATCTGGGGCCTGCTGTTCGCCCGCGACTGGTGGATCGGCGAACCCGCGCCCGGCTGGGAAACCTTGCCCCTGACCGTGCTGGGCGGGCTGGGCGTCGGCTGGCTGCTGCAACGGATGCACCGCCGGGCTTAGGGCGCGGGCCGGTCGGCTCTACCGGCGTCGCGGCGGCGCGTAATCTTCCTCGGGCGGCGGCGCGTAGCGGTCATCATGCCGCCGGTCGTCATAGCGATCCCGCTCCCGCGCTTCCTCCCAACGTCGCCGGTCGCGCTGGTCTTGCTCCCAGGCCGCGCGCCGTTCGCTGTCGCGACGAGCCTCGTGTTCGTCTTCCCAGCGCTGTTGAGCCAGCTCGTAGCCGCTTTCGACGCGGTCGCGCGACCAGCGCTCATCGTTCGGTTCAGGCGGCGGTTCATCTTCATCATCGACCTGAGCCACGTCCGCCGGGGCGTAGCGGACGGGGGCCGGTCCGCGCGCCGGCGGAGCCGGGGACTCGGGCGGCGTCCTGGCGAACAGCGCCTCGCGACCCTTGGCCATGGCCTGAGCGGCTTCGGAAAGGCCGACGTCCAACGGACTGCCCCGGGCGATCAAGGCCTTGGGCGGTTCGACCAGACTGATGCGCAGGCCGCCATCACCGGCCGCCTCGGCGGGAGGATCGGGTCGCGTCAGGGCGGGCCAGACCGCCATCCCCACGGCGGTGGTCGTCACGATCGCGGCCACGGCGACGCCGGCGGCCAGGGCCGTCTTGTTCTTGGGCAGTTCCACTAGGGCGCTCCGGAGACGGAAGGCCCCTCGACGGGAAGGGAACGGCGTCACACCGCGCCAGTTCCGCGCGACTGCACGTCTTGGGTGGTGAGACGCCTTAGGCCGCCGCGACGTCGCCGGTCGTGCGGCGCATGCGCCAGAAGCGGATGGTGCGCAGCGCCGCCTCGCGGGGCAGGGCGGCGTAGAGCTCGCCATAGCCCTTGGCCCTGCCCATGGCGTTGTCGTTCGGATCCAGGATCAGCAGGGCGAAGGTCAGGAACAGGGCGCGGTCGAAGTCCGCCGCCTTGCAGACCACCGACAGGGCGTCCAATTCGCGACGCTCGATGATCTTGCGGGCGGTGTGGAAGTCGATGTCGGCCAACTCGGCCAGGGCGACCAGAAACTGGCTGGTCTTGTTGGACCGCAGCATGCCGACCAGGGCCTGGGGCGTGATGGCGCCGCGGGTCTTCAGCGCCACGACCGCGTTGACCGCCGCCTGGTAGTCGGCCGGCAAGGCGCCGTCGCCGGCGGCGACACGGTTGCGGCCGGCCTTCAGCGCCGCTTCCAGGATGGCCGGATCGACATCGGCGTTACGCGCCATGATCCGGTCGCGCAGGCGCGCCTCGGCCACGAAGTACATCTCGTTGAGCAGGTCCATGGGCATGGCCTTGCGGTCGATCACCGCCTCGTGCAGGGCCGGATTGGCCGCCGCGCGGTCGACCGCCGCCTCGTGGGCCTCGCGCGAGAGCACGGCGCCCTCGTTGCGCAGCAGCACGCCCAGGGTGGTGTCGTCGCCGCGCTCGACGATGGCGTCGGAGACCAGGCTGGGCACCACCGAACGCTGGGAGATGGCGCGCAGGTGGTCCTGTCCCTGGGTGCGGGCCACGTGCAGCAGGTCGGCTTCACTGAGCTGCGGCGCGCCTTCAAGGATCGGACGGGCGATGGCGATGCTGTCGCTGGCCAGGGTCCGGGTCAGGGTCGGGGGCGGGGTGGCGGTCGTGCCCAGGCGCTCGGCCAGTTCGATCCGCACGGCCTCTTCCATCTCGCCGGCCAGTTGGCCCATCACGTCGTCGAACAGATCCATCTCGACGTCATTGTGGCTCTCGCCGGCGAAGAACAGGTCGGTGACGCCGCGCAGCAGTTCGCGGCGACGCGAGCTGGAAGGCTCGTCGGCCAGGGCGATGAGGTCATGCAGGCGCGACTGGATCACAGGCCTTCGTTCCGGGTCTTGGCGCGGGGGGACGCGCTGTCGTCATCGTCCTCGTCGCCGCGCGCGCCGGCCGCTAGCCAGTCGGCCGAGCCGTGCCTTGGGACGGCGTCCTTGGGTTCGGGCGTCGGTTCGCTGATGGTGACCAGGACGCGATTGTCGAGGCCGGCGGGCGGCGCGGCGTCGGGCGTCAGACCGTAGTCGCGACCGACCGAATAGAAGCGAGCGCCGGTCGCGCCGCTGGCGGCGAGGTCGGCGGCGACGACCTGGCGAGGCTGCGTCGGTGCGACAGGCGGGGCGGGCGACGTGGCGGCGGGCGCGACGGCGGTCATCCGCGAACTGCGGTAGCTGGACCAGTCCCTCGGCGCGGCTGGCGCTGGGGTTTGGGCAGAAGCGACTGTTCGGGCGACGGCGGGCGATGGCCGCGGCGCGGCGTAGAGGCTGGTCGGCGGCGTCGAGGCCGGTATGCTCTGAACAGCAGGTGCGTAAGCGGCGGGCGCGGGCGTCGCCCGGTACCCGGCCCAGGGGGCCAGCGGAGCGGGCTGCGCTGGAGCGGCAGACGCCGGCGCGGCGGCCTGGATCGTCGCCTGGCGCTTGTTGGCCCAGCCCAGCATCGGGCCTTCGTATCGGGCGGCGGCGGCGGCGCTAGCCTGTCGAGGGGTGGTCGGGCCGTAGCGGCTCTCGCGCGCGCCCTCGGCGTACGCCGGAGCGGCGACGCTGAACAGCACGGGCAGGAGTACGATGAGACGCATGAACCGGTCCGAAACGAGCGCGGGATCGGTTCGATTGATAAGGATGCGGACTTAATCTGGACCTAACGCGGCCCGACTCGCCGAAAGATCGTGCTGTCATGTCGCGTTTCCGACCTTGGGTGCGGCGTCAGCGACCGCGCCACCACGTCAGCAGGCGGCGCTCGGCCAGGCTCAGCAGGCCGTGCAGCGCCACGCCCAGCACCGCCAGGACCACCAGGGCGGCGAACACTCGGGCGGTCTGCAGGCGGTTGGAGGCCTCCAGGATCCGCCAGGCCAGGCCCTGATTGCCCCCCGACCCGGCCACGAACTCGGCGACCACGGCTCCGACCACGGCCAGTCCCGCCGCCACCTTGTGACCTTCCAGCAGGGCGGGCACGGCCGAGGGCAGGCGCAACCGCCACAGCCTCTGGACACGGCGCGCGCCATAGAGGTCGAACAGCCGGGAAAGGTCCGGATCGGTGGCCTTCAGGCCGGTCAGGGCGCCCGAGAAGATCGGAAAGAAGGCCGCGACCGCCGCCAGGGCGACGACGGCGCGTTGGGGATGCTCGATCCCGGCCCAGATGGTCATCAGCGGGCCGATGGCGACCAGCGGCGTGACCTGCAGGGTGACGGCCACGGGGCGGACGGCGTCCTCGACGGTCGGGTGCAGGCTGACCAGCAGGGCCAGGCCGCAGGCCAGCAGGCTGGACACGGCCAGACCGATCAGGGCGGTGGACAGGGTGTTCCAGGCGCTGGCCAGCAGCAGCGGCCAGCCCTCGGCCAAGGCCGTCCCGATCGCGGAGGGCGCGGACAAGAGATAGACCGGCACGTCCAAGACGCGGCAGGCGATTTCCCACGCGGCCAGAAGCAGGGCGATCAGCAGGAGGGGGGCGAGGAGTTTCACGCCGCGACCTTTCCAGCCAGCAACCGCGACACCGCCTCGGTCGTCTCGCGGAACGCCGCGGTGGTGCGGAAGGCCGGTGGCCGGACGACGGGGCCTTCGACCGCCACCTCGCCGGCGATGCGGCCGGGACCCGCGCTCATCACCACCACGCGTCGGGTCATGTAGACGGCTTCCTCGACATTGTGGGTGACGAAGACCAGGGCCGGCGCCAGTTCGGCCGCCAGGGCCAGCACGTCGTCGGCCAGGGCGCGGCGGGTGATCTCGTCCAGGGCCGCGAACGGTTCGTCCAGCAGCAGCAGGCGCGGACGGGTGACCAGGGCGCGAGCCAGCGAGGCGCGCATGGCCATGCCGCCCGACAACTGGGCGGGGCGGGCGTTCTCGGCTCCCTTCAGACCAACCTTGGCCAGCGCCTCGACCGCCTGGGCGCGAGCCTGGGCCTTGGGCGTTCCGGCCAGCTCCAGCGGCAGGGCGACATTGGCCGCCGCGCTCATCCACGGGGCCAGGGTCGGGGCCTGGAAGACGACCGAGGTTTCGCCCCGTCCGGCCGCGCGGGCGACAGTCCCGCGCGTCGGCGGTTCCAGCCCGGCCAACAGCCGCAGGGCGGTGGACTTGCCGCAGCCGGACGGTCCGACCAGGGCGACGATCTCGCCGGCGTTCAGCGTCAGGTCGACGGGGCCGAGGGCGCGGCCGCGACCGGGGTAATCGACCTCGACCTGGTTTAGGGACGCAATCAAAGGCGCCCCTCAGTCGCTACGCGACAGCTCCCCCAGAGGGGGAGCATCTGGGCGGCATAGATCCTCCCCCTTTGGGGGAGGTGGCCCGGAGGGCCGGAGGGGGTCTTAGCGGCGATCACTTCGGCAGGAAGTCCAGCGTGTAGGCCGACTTGTAGTCCATGTCCTTGGGATACACGCCCTGCTCGGAAGCGACCTTGAAGAACTCGGCCCAGCGGGCGTCGTTCATCACGCCCACGTCCTGGCGCGGCACGATGCCGTAGGAGCGCATTTTCTCGCGGGCCTGGTCGAGGACGTCCTGGGTCATTTCCGGATTGTCCTTGAGGATCAGGGCGTCGCCCGGCTTGGCGTCGCCGTAAAGGTAGCTGGTCCAGCCGGCCGCCGTGGCCTCGACGAAGGCCTTCACCGCCGCCGGGTTCTTGGCGATCAGGGCGTCGGGGACCAGGGCGAACGAGGCGTAGGCGGGATAGCCGTCGTCGGCCAGCAGGAAGACCTTCGGGGTGATCTTGCCTTCCTTGGCGATCAGGTAGGGCTCGGACGTGGCGTAGCCCTGCTGGACTACGCTCTTGTCGGCGAGGAACGGGGCGGACGAGTAGTTGTACTTGCGCACCTGGTCGTCGGTGAAGCCGTGCTTGGCCTTCAGCCAGACCCAGAAGGCGGTGATCGAGGCGTCCGACAGCAGGATCGGGCGCCCCTTCATGTCGGCGATGGAATTGATCCCCTGGCCGTCGTGGGCGATCAGCACCTGGGGGTCCTTGTCCATGAAGGCGGCGACGGCTTTGACCGGGACCTTCTCCTTGGCCAGGTTCAGCACGATGAAGCTGTTGGAGCCGACGCCGACATCGACCGCGCCGGTGGCGAGAAGTTGCGGCACGTTCACGCCCGGACCGCCCTGGATCAGGGTCACGTCCAGGCCGCGCTTGGCGTATTCGCCGGTCGCCAGGGCCTGGTAGTAGCCGCCCAGCTCGGCCTGGCCCTTCCAGTCGGTGGCCAGCTTCAGGGCCGTGCGTCCTGGAGCCGGGACGGTCTCCTGCTTGGCCGGCGAGCAGGCGGCCAGGACGGCGCAGACGGCCAGGGCGGCCAGGCGCAGGAACTTCATCGTCGTCTCCCGAAATTGCCGGGGGAGGTTAGTGGCGGAGACGGTGGGATGGAAGCCCAGTTCCTCCCCCCGTGGGGGAGGCGGCCGAAGGCCGGTGGGGGGAGTTTGCCGATGTGGAATCACTCCCCCCACAGTCGGCTTCGCCGACACCTCCCCCACAGGGGGAGGGTCTGCCTACTTCCGCGCCAGCCATCTGTTGATCTTGGCGTACAGCACCTCGCGCTGAACGGGCTTGGCGACGTGGTCGACCATGCCGGCGGCGTAGCAGCGGTCGACCTGCTGAGGCAGGGCGTCGGCGCTCATGGCGATGATCGGCACCTGGCCATGCTCGCCGTCGAGGGCGCGGATGGCCCGGGTGGCGGCTAGGCCGTCCATCTCGGGCATGTGGATGTCCATCAGGATGATGTCGAAGCCGCCGCGCGCCGCCATGGCTACCGCCTGCTGGCCGTTGTCGGCGGTTTCGACCCGGCAGCCGACCAGGGTCAGGAGGGCCGCGCCGATCTCGCGGTTCATCGGGTGGTCATCGACCAGCAGGATGCGGGCCGCGCCGGGCGCGGCGACGGGCCGAGGCTCGCCGATGTCATAGGCCTCGACCTGCGGCGCCTGCAGTTCCAGCCAGAAGGCCGAGCCGTGATCCAGCGCGCTGTCGACGCCAATCTTGCCGCCCATCAGCTCGACCAGGGCCTTGCTGATCGCCAGGCCCAGGCCCGCCCCGCCATAGGGACGGCTGGCCGAGCTGTCGACCTGGCTGAAACGCTGGAACAGTCGGCCCTGCTGCTCGATGGCGATGCCGACGCCGGTGTCGATGATCTCGAACTTCAGCCGGTCCTCGATCTCGCCGGGCTCGATGGTCAGGCAGGCGCGGATCCGCCCCGCCTCGGTGAACTTCACCGCGTTGTTGAGCAGGTTCAGCAGCACCTGGCGCAGGCGCAGGCCGTCCAGGTCGTGCAGGCCGCCCACCGGATCGATGACCTCGACCTCCAGAGTCAGCCCCTTGTTCTCGGCCTCGGGCCGGATGATGCCGACCGCGTCGTGCAGAACCGCCGCCGCCGAGGTGGGTTGGAACAGCAATTCCACCTGGCCCGCCTCGACGCGCGAGAAGTCGAGGATGTCGTTGACGACGGTCAGCAGGGCGGTGCCGGCGCTGTCGATCAGGCTCAACTGGCGGCGGACGTCGGGCGGCAGGTCCTTGCGTTCAACCAAAAGTTGCGAAAAGCCCAGCATGCTGTTCAGCGGCGTGCGGATCTCGTGGCTCATCGTCGCCAGGAACTCGGTCTTGGCCTCGTTGGCGGCCAGGGCGCGGGCTCGGGCGGCGCGGGTCAGTTGCTCACGACGCACCAGCAAACGGCGCAGGCGCTCCTGCTGGGCCAGGGCCAGGCCGGTGGCCAGGCTGGTGACGAACAGCACGCCGACGAACACCTGCACCAGCCGGTTCTGGTGGGCCTGGGACCAGTCGGTGGTGATCTGCGGGGTCCACAGTCCATGGACGGTCAGCGGGATGGCGACGCAGGCGACGATCAGCGAGGCCTGGGCGGCGCCGCGCGGACCCAGGCGGAAGGCGGCCAACAGAGCGACGGGAAACAGCAGAAACGGCGCGGGCATGCCCTTGGCGTGAAACACGACCGCCGAGAGGCCAGCCACCAGCAGGCCCAGGCCCAGCTGTTCCAGCATCGGGCGCTGGAAGGCGCGCCGGTGCTCGCTGTCCAGCAGCACCAGCACGGCCGGCAGCACGATGGCCATGCCCAGCACGCCGCACAGGAACCAGTCGACCAGCACGGTCACGAAGGGCAGGCTATAGCCCACCGAAAGCACGGTCGCGGCGAGGACGGCCATGGCCAGGGTGACCGGCGCGGTCAGTGTGGTCAGAAGGGCCAGTTGCCGCATGGTGCGGACGCGCGGCGGACCGCCGAAGAAGCGTCGGGTCACCCACCAGACCAGCAAGGCCTCGCCGACGTCGAGCAGGGTGTAGAAGATCGCGCGGACAATGCCGTCGCCGACCAGCAGGCCGATGGCCAGATGGCTGGTCACGGCGATCAGCGTCAGGATCAGGCGGCGGCGGTCGTTCAGCACCAGCAGGCCGCCGGCCAGCAGGGCGTTCGTCGGCCACAGGGTGGCGATGCCGAGCGCGTTGCGGGTCAGGAAATCACTGAACGCCTGGCTGGCCACCAACGCCACGGCCAGGACGAACAGGACCCTATCCTGCCGCCGCTGTTCCTGATGGGCGACGTTAGCCTGCATTGTTTTCCCGTTCCCCCGACGGGAGAAATACGCGAACAGGGTGTTTACGTTTCGTCGATACGCGACGCTGTGACGCTTTGCCGCATCTTAAGGTGAAGTTCAATCCCGCTCGGGTTGTGGCTTGTCATCGTGCAAAACGTCGCGCCGGCGCCAGGCGTCGATACGGGTCATCAACGGGGTGGCCGTGACGCCGTGGACCAGGATCGAGCACAGCACCACGAACCCGGTGATCGCCCATAGCCGGTCCCAGCCATGGAAGTTCCCGTGGTTGAGCCCGTAGGCCAGATAGTAGAACGACCCTAGCCCGCGAATGCCGAAGAAGGCCACGACCGCGCGTTCCCGCATCGAATGCGGCGCGCCGATCAGGCCGATCCATCCCGCCAGGGGGCGCACCACGAAGACCAGCGCCAGACCGAACGCCGCTTCCTTCCAGGTGAGGGAGTCCAGCAGGCCGCCCGCCACCGCGCCGCCCAGCAGCACCAGGACCAGCATCATCAGCAGCCGCTCCACCTGCTCGGCGAAGTCGTGCATGGCCTCGTGGAATGCGTGATCTCGCTCGGTTTCGCGCAGCGCCAGAGCGGCGACGAACACCGCCAGGAAGCCGTAGCCGTGCGCGACCTCGGCGACGCCATAGGCCACCAGGGTCGCGCCCAGGGCCACCAGTCCGTCGCCGGTGCCCGAGATCTTGGCGTGGGGAGCCTTGAAGGTGGCCCAGCCCAACGCCTTGCCCACGGCCCAGCCGATCCCGACCCCGGCGACCACGCGCCACAGCACATCGACCGTCAGCCAGTGGGTCAGCAAGGGCTGGCCGACGACGCCGCCCGCCAGGGCGATGGCGACGGCCAGGTGCACGAACGGGAAGGCGAAGCCGTCGTTGAGGCCGGCCTCGGAGGTCAGGGCGAAGCGCGCCTCGCCGTCCTCGCCCGACCGGGGCGGTCCCACCTGGACGTCGGAGGCCAGCACGGGATCCGTGGGGGCCAGGGCTCCGCCCAGCAGCAGGGCCGAGGCCAGGCCCAGTCCAAGGCCGTGGACGCCCATCAGCGTCACCGCGGCGATGCTCAGCGGCATGGTGATGGCGATCAGGCGCCAGGACGAGCCCCAGCGCCGCCAGCCGATCCGCCGGTCGATCTTCAGCCCCGCGCCCATCAGCGAGACGATGACCACCACCTCGGTCAGCCGTTCGGTCAGGGTCGAGAACCGTACGGGATCGGACCGGAACGGCAGCAGGCCGCCCTGGAACACGACCACGCCGATCAGCACGCAGAGAATGGCCAGGGACAGCGGCAGGCGGCTGAGCGCCATGGGCAGCCACGCGACCAGCAGGACGATGACGCCCAGGCCAAGCAGAAACAGCAGATAGGGATCGAACATCCGTCCCTAACGCGTGAACACCCAACCGGAGCCATTCCGCATCAGGCGCTCGCCGCCAAGGACACGCCGGCGCGGCGGGGCGGAGACCTCACGGGGTTCGGATCTCTCCAGGAAACCCCGCCGGTTCTCACCCTGAACGCCCCGCGGACGTTGTACGAGACGACACTTCGGGGTTTTGAAGGAGGCTGCCCGGCGCCTACTTTTTCTCCAGCAGCAGCGTGCCCTGTTTCTTGACCTGGCCGGTGATCTTGCCGGCGATCATGCCCAGCAGGCCGGGCAGGACGATGTCCATCCGCACCGACTCGGCGAACACCGTCAGCACGCCCGAGATCGGCTGGCCCATGGCCTGGGCCGAGAAGGTCAGGGCGTCGCCGGACCAGGATTTCTCCACGTCCTTGACCATGCCGCCGGCCTGGCTGAGCAGTTGGCCGAACCCTTCCTCGATGCGGCGACGCGCCTCGGCGGCTCCCAACTGATGGGGAATGGTGATGGTGACCGGCTTGCTCATGCGCGTGGCGTTCCCTGTGTTCGGATCAGTCTCACCGGGTCTAACGCCCGTGAACGACATATAGGCGCGATGCCGTCACATCATACGTCCGGACCTGACGTATCAGCGGGCCAAGGTCTGGGCATCCACGGAGGACGCCATGACCGACATCGCCATGCCCAGCCTGTTCCAGCCCCAGCCCCGCTCGGTTCGTTTCACGCGCCCCGGCCGTCCCGGCGGCGTGCTCGGCGCGCTGAACTATGCCGGCGTGCTGCTGGTCTGGAGCGCGCTGTTCGTCTGGGATCCCCGGCTGGCCATGCAGGTGCTTCGCGAGCGCCGCGCCGATTCTCCGATCCGCCGCCGCGACTAGCCAAATCCCCGGATCGGTGAGATGCCAGGCGCATGCAGCGCACCGTGTCGATCGCCCATGTCAGCCACCGCCTGAAGGCCCCGTTCCGCATCTCGCGCGGGGTCAAGACGGCCGCCGAGGTGGTGGTGGTCGAGGTCGTCGAGGGCGAGCTGATCGGGCGAGGCGAGGCCGTGCCCTACGCCCGCTACGACGAGACGGTCGACAGTGTGATCGCCCAGCTCCAGCCCGCCGCCCAGGCCTTGCGCGACGGCGCGCGGCCGCATGACGCCCTGGCTATGCTGACCGCCGGCGCGGCCCGCAACGCCCTGGACTGCGCCCTCTGGGACCTGCGGGCCAAGCGCGAGGGTCTTAGCGTCGAGGCCCTGACCGCCCTGCGCGTACCGGGCAGCCTGGTCACCGCCGTCACCGTCAGCCTGGACGGCGTCGAGGCCATGGGCGCGGCGGCGCGGGCCGTGGCGTCCGCCCCGCTGATCAAGGTCAAGCTGTCGGCCGAGGATCCGGCCGCCCGCCTGCTGGCCGTGGCCAAGGCCGCGCCGGACGCTGGGCTGATCGTCGATCCCAACGAGGGCTGGGACTTCGCCCTGCTCGACGGTCTCAAGCCGGTGCTGTCGGACCTGAACATCGCCCTGGTCGAGCAGCCTCTGCCGGCCGGCCAGGATCAGGCGCTGGAGGGTTACGACCCGCCTTACCCGATCTGCGCCGACGAGTCGGTGCACACCGCCGAGGATCTGGCGGCCCTGCGTGGCCGCTACCGCGCCGTGAATCTCAAGCTCGACAAGTCGGGCGGTCTGACCGAGGCCCTGCTGATGCTGGAGGAGGCCCGCAACCACGGCTTCGTCCTGATGGTCGGCTGCATGGTGGCCTCGTCCCTGGCCATCGCTCCGGCCCTGCACCTGGCGGGTTCCTGCGCCTTCGCCGACCTGGACGGGCCCTGGTGGCTGGCCGAGGATCACCCGGGCGGCTGCCGCGTCGCCGACGGGCGGATGACCGCGCCGAAGCCGGGGTTCTGGGGCGATGGCGTGACGGCGAAGGGACTCTGGCTCTGAACCCCTCTCCCATGGGCCCTGTTGCGTAGATGGCTGGTAGGCGGACTGACGGGGTGTTTGGGTGATGACGCTCGCCGTCACCCTGTCGCTTGGGGCGTCGGGGGCTGTTTGGTGAGGATTTTACCGTCCGGCGGGCG
>Ga0073929_1000270_pt1 | contig 79439 bp, 79 predicted proteins | sample DewCreD2012metaG_3_FD_76966 | JGI IMG/M metagenome (GOLD analysis project Ga0073929, IMG submission 76966) | Hot spring sediment bacterial and archeal communities from British Columbia, Canada, to study Microbial Dark Matter (Phase II) - Dewar... ... | reverse complement strand
CCCGCCCTCGACCTGGCGGTTCGACCCCTCCGGGGAGGCGGCCCTCGAGGCCCTGGACCGGGCCCTCGAGGAGGCCGGGCCGGAGAACGTCTCGGCCTTCTTCTGCGAGCCGGTGAGCGCGGCAGCCCTCCCCGCCTACTCGCCCCCCGACCGGTTCTGGGAGGGGCTCGCCGAGCGGCGCGAGCGGTACGGGTTCCTGGTCTGCTTCGACGAGGTGGTGACGGGGATCGGGCGGGTGGGGACGTGGCTCGCCGCCGACCAGCTGCCGATCCGTCCGGACATCGTGGCGGTGGGCAAGGCGCTGGGCGCGGGATACGCGCCGCTCGGGGGGGTCCTCTGCACCCAGGAGGTCTACGAGGCGATCGACCGGGGCTCGCGGGAGTTCGACCTGGGGCACACCTGGGACGGGGCGCCGCTCTCCTGCGCGGTCGGGCTCGCGGTGCTGGATCTCCTGGTCTCGCGGGGGCTCGTGGATCGGGTGCGGGAGCGGGGGCCGGGGCTCCGCGACGAACTGGCCCGGGCCGTGGAGGGCTTCGAGATCGTCCGGGAGGTCCGCGGGCGCGGCTTCCTCCTCGGGGTGGAGCTCGTGGACCCCCGGGACGGCGAGTCGTTCCTGCCGGTGGAGCTGGACGCGGCGGCCCTGGTCGACGACACCGCCCTCGAGCACGGGCTCCTCGTCACCTCCACCCACCCCCAGGCCGACGGCTACGCCGGGGACCAGGTGCTCCTGGCCCCGGCCTACGTGGCGACCGACGACGAGCTGGGGCAGATGGTCGAGCGGTTCCGGGACGCGATCGCCGACGTCGAGCGGACGGTGAAGCAGCGGCTCGCGGGAGGAGGGGTCGGATGAGCGACCAGGCGTGGGCCGCGTCGACCGGGCGCGAGGGGTTCGTGCTCCTCGCGATCCCCGACGTGAACGGTTCCCTCCGCGGGAAGGCGCTCCGGCCCGACGCGTTCGAGGCGGCCCTCCGCCACGGGACCGTGATGACCGACCTGATCCTCGGGCTGGATCCCGTGGACACCCCGATCTCGGACTACGAGCGGTTCGGCGTGAGCGTCGGGGCCCCGGACCTCGTCGTCCACCCCGAGCCCGAGACCCTCCGGGAGCTCCCGTGGCGACCCGGGTGGCGGATCTGCCTGGCGACCCCGGTCTGGCCGGACGGTTCCCCCGTCGATATCGCGGTCCGGGAGGTGTACCGGCGGGTCCTCGACGACCTCGCCGACCTCGGCTACGAGGCGATGGCGGCGATCGAGTACGAGATCCGGATCTGGGACGCGGAGGAGCGGCCGACCTCGTCGGGGATCAGCTACAGCCTCCACGAGGTCGGCGGGTACGAGCGGTTCCTCGACGAGCTGGTGCGGGGGCTCGCCGGCCTGGGCGTGGAGCTCTCGGCCGTCCACACCGAGGCCGGGCCGGGCCTGCTCGAGCTGAACCTCCGGGCCGAGCGCGGCCTGGCCGCCGCCGACGCCGCGGCCCTCGTGAAGTTCGGGGTGAAGCAGGTGGCGGCGAAGATGGGCCTGCGGGCCAGCTTCCTCGCCAAGACCCGGCCGGGGGAGGAGGGCTCGAGCGGGCACATCCACTTCTCGTGTTGGCGGGGGGAGGAGAACGCCTTCGCGGGGCCCGATCCCGCGGGGCCCCTCCCCGAGGTGTTCTCGCACGCCGTGGCCGGCGTGCTCGCCCACCTCCCGGCGGCCTCGCTGCTCCTGAACCCCACCATCAACTCCTACAAGCGGCTCGTGCCGGGGTGGTTCGCGCCGGTCAACGTGAGCTGGGGCTACGAGAACCGCTCGTGCGCGGTCCGGGCCATCCGCTCGCCGCGGCCCGAGCTCTGGCGGTTCGAGTGCCGGCGCCCGGGGGCGGACGCCAACCCCTACCTGGCGCTCGCCGCGATCGCGGCCTCCGTGGCCGACGGGATCCGCCGGGGCCTCGAGCCGCCCGAGCCGGTGGCGGGGGACGCCTACGCCCGGGCGGACCTCCCCGAGCTGCCGGGTTCGCTCGAATCGGCGATCCGGGCCTTCGAGGAGGACGACGGCCTGCGGAAGGCCCTGGGGGAGGCGTTCAGCGAGTACTACGTGGTCTCCCGGAACTGGGAGCTGAAGGCGTGGCGGGAGACCGTGACGGAATGGGAGCGCGAGCGGTACGACCGAGCGGTGTGAGGGAGGGACGATGGCGATCGAGAAGCTCATCATCGGGGGCGAGCGGGTCGATGCGGCGGAGGGGAAGACCTTCCAGGTGATCGAGCCGGCCACCGGGGAGCCCATGGCCGAGGTGGCGGAGGCGGGGGCCGAGGACGCCCGGCGGGCGGTGGACGTGGCCCACCGGGCCTTCGAGGAGGGGCCGTGGCCGCGGACCTCGGCCACCGCGCGCGGCCGGGTGCTGCTCCGGGCCGCGGCCCTGGTCCGGGAGCGCCTCGAGGACCTGGCCCGGCTCGAGGCCCGGAACGTGGGCAAGCCGATCCGGGACGCCCGCGACGAGATGGGGATCGTGGTCGACACCCTCGAGTACTGGGGCGGGGCGGCCAACAAGATCTTCGGCGAGACCATCCCGGTCCAGGACCCCGGGCTCGACGTCACGCTCCGGGAGCCGGTCGGGGTCTGCGCGCTGATCACGCCCTGGAACTTCCCGCTCGTCATCGCGACCTGGAAGATCGCGCCGGCGCTGGCCTGCGGGAACACGGTCGTGGTGAAGCCCGCGAGCTACACCCCGCTCACCGTGCTCCGCCTGGCCGAGATCCTGGTCGAGGCGGGGCTCCCGCCGGAGGCGATCTCGGTGCTGCCGGGCCCCGGGGGGACCGTGGGGAACGCGCTCGTGGACGACCCGCGGGTCGCGAAGATCTCGTTCACCGGGTCCACGGAGGTGGGCTCCGGGATCATGGCCCGGGCCGCCCGGAACATCACCCGGGTCTCGCTCGAGCTCGGGGGGAAGTCGGCGAGCGTGGTGTTCGCCGACGCGGACATGGAGCTCGCGGTGGAGAAGTCGGTCTGGGCCGTCTTCGGGAACTGCGGGCAGGACTGCTGCGCGCGGTCCCGGCTGTTCCTCGAGCGGGGGATCTACGACGAGTTCGTGGACCGGCTCGCGAAGCGGACGGCGGAGCTCAGGATCGGCGACCCGCTCTCCGAGGACACCGAGATCGGGCCCATGGTCTCGGAGAACCAGCGGCGGACCACGCTCGAGTACGTGGCGCTCGGGCTGCGGGAGGGGGCCCGCCTGGTCGTGGGGGGCGAGCCCGCCGAGGTCCCCGGCCGTCCTGGCGGGTTCTTCGTCCAGCCCACGGTCCTCGCCGACGTCGACAACTCCTGGCGGGTCGCCCAGGAGGAGATCTTCGGGCCGGTGGTCTGCGCGATCGCCTTCGAGACCGAGGAGGAGGCGATCCGGCTCGCGAACGACACCCAGTACGGGCTCTCGGGGTCCATCTGGACCCGCGACCTGGGCCGGGCCATCCGGGTGGCGAAGGGGATCCGCACCGGCGTGCTCAGCGTGAACTCGAGCCACAGCGTCCACACCGAGGCCCCCTTCGGCGGCTACAAGCGGAGCGGGATCGGCCGCGAGATGGGGATGCACGCGGTCAACCTCTACACCGAGGTGAAGAACGTCTTCTTCTCGCAGAGCTGAGGTCCCGGGGACCCCAGGTCCCGGCCCCCGTCTTCGGCCCCCGCCGGCTCGGTCACGGACCGCTCCCCGCGCGGGCCAGGCCGGCGGAAGGTTCGGAACGCGGCCTCTCCCGAGGGTCGCCGCCAAGAGCTGCGCTCGCTAGCCCGTGCCGCGCTCGGCGCGGTACCGGGCCGCGATCTCCAGCAGCCGGGCCCGGACGCCCCCGTACACCTCCCGCCCCGGGAGCAGATCCTTGGGGGCCTTGGCGATCACGGTGTAGTTGGGGTCGCAGACGTTCGCGATCGGGCTCTCCGAGATCTGGGTGACGAGCTGGTACGCGTCGAGCCGGTCCAGGCCGAACTCCTCGGCGATCCACCCCACGAGATCCCCGTGGGCGATCCGGAAGGCGTCCTCGAGCGGGCGGGCGGAGCCCGCGACCATCACGGACCCGTCGTCCTCCAGCCGCGGCCAAGGCGTCGGCCGGCCCTTCACGAGGTCCACCACGAGCACGGTCTCCATCGCGCCCTCCACCGCGACCCCGCAGGTCTCGCCCTCCCCCTGGCGATAGTGGCCGTCGCCGATCGAGAACAGCGCCCCCTCGACGTTCACCCCGAGGTAGCAGGTCGTCCCGGCGCGCATCTCGGGGGTGTCCATGTTCCCGCCGTGGGAGTCGGGGACGAGCGGGGAGCGGACCTCGAGGTTCGGGGGCGCCACCCCGACCGTGCCGTGCATCGGCGCGAGCGGGAGCTCGACCGAGAAGTCCCCGCGGACCGCCTCGTACCGGCAGGTCCGCCGCTCCCGGTCCACCTCGTAGACCCAGACCAGCTCGGGGAGCGGGTCCTGGAGCGTCACGGTGCGGGTCGTGGAGGTGAGCGCGCCGAACAGGGGGAAGGTGGTGGACACCCCCCAGTCGCGGGCCGGCTCGACCGAGACGAGGTGGAGGACCAGGGTGTCCCCGGGCTCGGCCCCCTCGACGTAGAACGGGCCGGTCTGGGGGTTGATGTAGGGCCACTCGATGACCCGCGAGGCGAGGGCGTCGGGCCCGGTCACCCGGGAGGCGAAGCAGTCGTCGGTCCACAGCTCGAGGACGTCCCCGGGTCGTACCTTCATCACCGGCGCCGCCCCGCCGAAGGTCCACGCGTACTCCGAGGGCTGCGGCCGGTAGGAGATCACGTTGAGGTCGCCCATCTCCCCTCCCTCTCGGTGCGGACGCCGGGATGGTATCCCACCGGGCCCGGGTGCGGGTCCCGCGGCCGGGAGCGGATGGCGCCGTCAGGTCCCGAGGACGATCCCGGCGAAGCGGCGGAACAGCTCGCGCGCCCGCTCCTCCTGGGCCGGCAGGTGGCGGTCGGCCTGGGCCCGGAGCGCCTCGGCCGTCGTGCCCCAGCGCGCCAGGGTCTCGGGGCCGGCCACGTCGAGCCAGAGGTCGAGCTCGGGCCGGTCGAGCTCGACGTGGAACTGGACGCCCCAGGCGCGCGCGCCCACGCGGAACGCCTGGACCTTCACCTCGTCCCCGGTCGCGAGGAGGGCGGCTCCCTCGGGGAGGTCGAACGTGTCCTCGTGCCAATGGAAGACCATGTCCCCGTCGCGGAACACCGAGAGCAGCGGGTCGTGCGCCGCCGCCTCGGTGGGGTGGAGGACCGAGAACCCGATCTCCCTGACCGGCGCGCGGTACACGGGGACGCCCAGGGCCCGGGCCAGCATCTGGGCCCCGAGGCAGATCCCGAGGAACGGCACGCCCCGCTCCACGGTGCGCGCGACGAGCTCCCGCTCGACGGCGAGGAACGGATGGGCGTCGGTCTCGTCGACGTTCATCACGCCGCCGAAGACCACGAGGCCGCCGAGCGCCAGCACGTCGACCTCCGGGGGGCCGAGCCCGGCGGAGTCGTGGGTCCGTACCTCGAGCCCGGCCTCCGCCAGGACGGCCGGGACGAGCCCGAAGGTCTCGTCGGCGTCGTGGCCCACGAGCAGGACGGGTCCCACGGTCGGGGAGTGTAGCCGAGCCGGGGCGGGGGACTTGACCGCGGGCATTTGTCTGACAAATACTCAGACCACCGTGGTGACCGGGACGACGACGAAGAGGCCCCCGCTGCGGCGAGGGACGCCGCTCGTGGCCGCCGTGCGCCGGTCGCTGGAGGAGCGGATCCACGCGGGCAGGCTCCGCCCAGGGCTCCGCCTGCCGCCGGAGCCGGAGCTCGCGATGGAGCTCGGGGTCTCGCGGGCCACGCTCCGGGAGGCCCTCCGGGGGCTCGAGGAGGAGGGGCTGCTCCGGCGGGCCCGGGGGGCCGGCACGTTCCTCGTGCCCCGGCCCCGGGTCGCGAACAGCCTGGACCAGAACTTCGGGGTGACCGAGGCGATCCGCCGCGCCGGGATGCGGCCGGGGTTCGAGGACACCTCGGCCCGCCTGGAGCCCGTGCCGCCCGAGGAGGGGCGCCGCCTGTTCCTCGAGCCCGGCGAGGAGGTGGCGGTGGTCGACCGGGTCCGGACGGCCGACGGCCGGCCCGTGGTCCTCTCCCGCGACGTCCTCCCGGCCCGGCTCCTCGGCCCCCGTCCCGCCGCCGTGCTCCGCCGGCTCGAGCGGTCCTCGATCTACGAGCTCATGGAGCGCCAGCTCGGGGTGGCGGTGCATCACGGCGTGGCGACCTTCGCCCCCGAGGCGGCTCGGGGCGAGGTCGCGCGGCGGCTCCGCGTCCCGGAGGGGACGCTCCTGCTCTACCTGCGCCAGGTGGACTACGACGAGGAGGGGCGACCGGTCCTCTCGTCCCACGAGCACCACCTGGCCGAGGCGTTCGAGTTCACCGTGGTCCGTCGGGGGCCGGGGAGGAGGTCGGCATGACGGGGAAGGCGATGCGGCTCAAGCGGGTGATCGACCCCGCGGGGGTGTCGGTGATCTGCGCGCTCGACCACGGGATGACCGCGCCCACGTTCCTCGAGCCCCTCGCCGACGTGGCGGAGCGGACCCGGGAGGCGGTGGCCGGCGGGGCGAACGTGATCATGATGAGCAAGGGGATGATCCGCGTGGCCGAGCCCGCCTTCTCCCCCACCACCGCCCTCGCGCTCCTGCTCTCGGCCTCCGCGAACCCCGGGGATCCCCGCCCCAGGATCGTGCGGATCGCGGAGGTCGAGGAGGCCCTCCGCCTCGGGGCGGACGCCGTGGTCCTCTACGTCGCGCTCGGGGGCGAGCACGAGGCCGAGATGATCCGCACGCTGGCGGAGGTCGGGCGGGCGTGCGCCGAGCTCGGGGTCCCGTTCATCGCCGAGGCGGAGTGGCCGACCACCTACACCTCGACCGAGGAGCTCGCCGGGCGGGAGGGCTTCGAGTACCTCCGTCGGAACGTGCGCCTGTGCGCGGAGCTCGGCGCCGACATCGTGAAGACGAACTGGCCGGGGGACGGGGAGTCGTTCGGACGGCTCGTGGAGGCGGCGAACGGGATCCCGGTGGTCTTGGCCGGCGGCTCGCGCCTCGCGGACCTGGAGCTGCTCTCCAGGATGGAGCAGGCGATGGCGGCGGGGGCCATCGGATGCTCGGTGGGGCGGAACATCTTCATGCACGAGCGGCCCGAGGCGATCACCCGGGCCCTCTCCCGGGTGATCCGGGAGCGGTGGAGCGCGGAGAAGGCCCACGCGGCGCTGGTCGAGGAGCTGGGGGGCGGGAGGTGAGGGCGGCGTTCATGACCGCGGTGGGCGAGGTCGAGGTCCGCGAGGCGCCGACGCCCACCCTCGACCCCGCGGGCGCGATCCTGGCCGTCGAGGCCTGCGGCATCTGCGGGACCGACGCTCGCACGTTCTTCAACGGCGACCCCCGCGCCCCCGCGCCCTGGATCCTCGGCCACGAGCCGGTGGGCGTGCTGGAGGAGGTGGGGCCGGAGGCCGAGCTCCCGCCGGGGGTCGGGAAGGGCGACCGGGTGTTCCTCGGCTCCATCCTCAGCTGTGGGGAGTGCCGGTGGTGCGTGGACGGGCTCCAGAACCTCTGCGATCGCCACCTGCTCTACGGCTACGATCCGTTCCCGGGCGCGTACGCGGAGCGGGCGGCCGTGCCGCCGATCGCGACCCGGAACCTCTTCCCGCTCCCCCATGATCTCCCATCCTTCCTCGCGACCGTCGCCGACCCCTTCGCCTGCGCGCTCAACGGCGTGGAGATGCTCGACGTCCAGCTCGGGGACACCGTCGTCATCCTGGGGTCGGGCCCGATCGGATGCTGGCAGACGCTCCTGTGCCGGGACCGGGGGGCGGGTCGCATCTACCTGGTCGACGTCTCCCGCGAACGCCTGGAGCTCGCTCTGTCGGTCGTGGGCCGCTTCGTGGACGACGCCTTCGTGGGCGGCGAGGACAACGGGGTCGAAGGCGTGCTCGAGCGGACCGGTGGCCTGGGCGCGTCCCGGGTCTGCGTGGCGGCGCCCGCGAAGCGCGCCCAGCAAGCGGCCCTCGAGATGGCGGCGAAGCGCGCGCGGGTCGTGTACTTCGCGGGGCTCCCCAAGCACGATCCGGTGAGCCCGCTCGACATGAACCAGCTCCACTACAAGGAGCTCGCGATCCTCGGGGCCTACGGCGCCACCCACCGCCAGTACCGGATCACGATGGACTACCTGGCCCGCCGCCGCGACGATCTGGCGGGGGTCGTCACCCACCGCCTGCCCCTCGAGCGGATCGGGGAGGGCTTCGAGGCGATCCGCTCGGGCGCCGCGCTCAAGGTGGTGATCGAGCCGTGACGTCCGGGCGCCATCCGGCCGTGACCCTCGAGGTGGTGGGCGAACCGTGACCGTCGGGCCCTACGTGATCGGTTGCGACGTCGGCAGCCAGGGGACCAACAGCGCGCTCTACGCCGCGGACGGGACCCTCGTGGCGAGCGCCTACGAGGGCTACGAGCTGTCGTTCCCCCGCCCCGGCTGGGCGGAGCAGGACCCCGATGCCTGGCCGCGGGCGCTGGTGTCGACCGTCCGGCGGCTGCTCCGGGAGGTCCCGGCCGAGGCGGTCCGGGGGATCTCGTTCGGCTCCCAGCTCGATGGGATGGTCGTCTGCGACGAGCGCGGTCGCCCGGTCCGCCCCGCGATGATCTGGATGGACCGCCGGGCCGAGGCGCAGGCCGCGGCCCTCGCCGAGCGGATGTCCCCCGAGGAGTTCTACCGGCACGTGGGCGCGAACCTCGACTCCTCCCACGCCGTGTTCAAGGCGCTCTGGGTGCGGGACGAGGAGCCCGAGAACTGGGCTCGGGCCCGACACCTGATGCCGCCCGGCTCCTACGTCCTCCGCGAGGTCTCGGGGGTGCTCGCCGTGGACCCGTCCAACGCCTCATCGCTCGCCCTCCTCGACCCCCGGACGAAGGGGTGGTCCGAGCCGGTGCTCGAGGCCACGGGGATCGACCCGGCGATGCTCCCGGAGCTGGCCCCGGCGCCCCAACCCGTGGGGACCGTCCGGGAGCGGTTCGCGGAGGCCACGGGGCTCTCGCCGGACACGGTCGTGGCCGTCGGCTGCGGCGATGAGATGGCCGCGACCCTCGGCGCCGGCGTCTACGAGCCGGGGGAGGTCTGCGACGTCGTCGGCACGGCGGAGCCGGTGTGCGCGGCCTCGGCCGAGCCACGGGAGGACCCGACCAGGCTGGTCGAGTGCCACCCACACGCCGACCCCGACGCGTGGCTCCTCGAGAACCCCGGGTTCGTCTCGGGGGGGAACCTCCGCTGGTGGCGGGACCATTTCGCGCCGCTCGAGCGGGAGGCCGAGGCGCGGGGCGAGGGCGACGCCTACGATCTCCTGTGCGCCCAGGCCGCCGAGGTCCCGCCGGGCGCCGAGGGCCTCGTGTTCCTCCCCTGCATGCAGGGGGCCATGGCGCCGGAGTGGAACGGCAGCGCGCGCGGCGTGTTCTCGGGGCTCACGCTGGCCCACACCCGGGCCCACATGACCCGGGCGATCCTCGAAGGGAGCGCGTTCGCGCTCCGGGACATCCTCGAGGCGATGCGGGGCGCCGGCCTCGAGGTCCGCCGGCTCACGATCGTAGGCGGCGGAGCGAAGGGCGCGCTCTGGCGGCAGATCAAGGCCGACGTCACTGGGCTCCCGGTGCGGGTCCCGGTGAGCGTCGAGACCACGGCGACCGGGGCCGCGATCCTCGCCGCGGTGGCCGCGGGGGTCCACCCGGAGGTGGCGAGCGCGGTCGCCACGTTCGTCTCCTACCGCCCCGAGCAGCACGAGCCCGATCCCGACGCGAAGGCCGCCTACGACGAGGCCTACGCGCGGTACCGCCGGACCTACGAGGCCCTCAAGCCGGTGTTCGCGCTGGGCTAGCGAACGCCCCGGCGGCGGACGGCGGGCGTCCGCCGACCGTGGGGAGCGGAGGGGGCGCCGAAGCCGCCGGCGCCCCCTCCGCCGTCCTCGCCCGTGGGCTCAGCCCCGCTCGAAGTAGCGCTCGAGCTCCCAGTCCGTCACGCAGTTGTTGTCGAAGATGATCTGCTCCTGACGCGCCGTGTTCACCAGGTGCTTGAAGACGAAGTCCCCGAAGGCCTCCCTGGCGACCTCGCTCCGCTCGAGGGCGTCCACCGCCTCGTGGAGCGACGTGGGGACCCGCGGGACGTCCTTCGCCTCGTACGCGTTGCCCTCGAAGATCGGGGGCGGTTCGATGCGGTTCTCGATACCGTGCAGGGCGGAGGCGATCGTGGCCGCGTAGCCGAGGTAGGGGTTCATGTCGGCCCCCGGTAGGCGGGACTCGACCCGGTAGCTCCTGCCTTCGCCGACCACCCGGAACCCGCAGGTCCGGTTGTCGTGGCTCCACACGATCGCCGTGGGCGCCCACGAGCCGAGCTGGTAGCGCTTGTAGGAGTTCACGAACGGCGCGTACATCCAGGCCATCTCCCGTGCCGTGGCCATGAGCCCGCCGAGGAAGTACCGGAACGTCTCGGACATGTGGTGGGGCCCATCCTCGTCCCACATCAGGGACTCGCTCCCATCCTCGTTCCAGATGCTCGTGTGGAGGTGGCAGGACGAGCCCGCCTCGGCCATCGTCCACTTGGCCATGAACGTGACCGCCGCCCCGTTGAGCGCGGCGATCTCCTTCACCCCGTGCTTGTAGAGCGCGTGACGGTCGGCCGCCTCCAGGGCGTCGGCGTAGACCAGGTTGATCTCGTGCTGGCCCCGGCCGAACTCGCCCTTCGAGAACTCCACGGGGATCGCGGCGTCGTTCATCGCGTTCCGGATCTGCCGGATCAGCCACTCGTCCTTCGTGGTCTGGAGCATGTGGTAGTCCATGATGTACGTCGAGGACGGGTGGAGGTCCTTGTAGCCCTTCTGCGCGGCCTCCTCGAAGGACTCCTTGAACAGGTAGAACTCGAGCTCGGAGCCGGCCTTGAACGTGAGGCCCTTGGCCTTGGCCCGCTCGATCTGCCGCTTGAGGATCTGCCGGGGGGCCACCTCGACCGGCTCCCCGGTGTGCTCGTCCGCGATGTCGCAGATCACCATCGCGGTCTTCTCGAGCCATGGCACGAGCCGGAGCGTGGACAGGTCGGGGACCATCCGGAAGTCCCCGTAGCCGGTCTCCCAGCTCGCGTACTCGTAGCCCGGGAGCGGCTCCATCTCCATGTCGATCGCGAGGAGGTACAGGCACGCGTGGAGCCCCTCCTCGCCGAGGATCTCCTCGAGGAAGAACCCCGGCATCACCCGCTTGCCCATGAACCGGCCCTGGAAGTCCGTGAACATGCACAGGACCGTGTCGATCTCGCCCTTCCTCGCCATCTCCTCGAGCGTGTGGACGTCGAGGTTGCCAGCCACCTGCTCCACCTCCTCCTCCCGGAGACGCGCGAGCGCGGCGGTCGGCCGCCGCGCTCGCGCGGTCCCGGGTCTGCTGCCTACTCGGAACCGGGGTCGCGTGCCTCCGCAGCCTCGCCCCGGAGGATCTCCTCCTGCGCCTCCCTGCTCGTCTCGTAGGTCTCCTCGGGGATCCCCCGTTCCCCCTTCGTGAGGGCGAACTCCTCCTCGGGCGAGAGCACGAGCCGGTTGCGGCCGGCGATCGCGAAGTACACCACGCCCAGGAGGAAGTAGACGGCCATCCCGTAGACCCCCGGTCGGTAGTCGGGGTTCAGGAAGAGCGAGACCAGCGAGATCAGCGCGATGGCCCCGGCGATGAACGCGCCGGTCTGCCCCCACGGGCTGAGGTAGGGTCGCCGGATGTGCGGCAGGTTCCGCCGTAGGAGGATGAACGAGAGGCACTGGAGGGCGTAGGAGATGACGGCCCCGAACACAGCCATGTTGAGGACGGCCGCCACCACCTGCGCCGAGGCCCGGCCACCCTGCTTCCCCAGGTACCAGACGAGCAGCACCACGCCGTACCCCACGACCGCGCCCGCGATCAGCGCGACGTACGGGGTCTTCCGGGTCGGGTGCGTGATCGAGAGGAACCTGGGGAAGTACCCGGCCCGCGAGAGCGAGTACGTGTTGCGCCCGTACGCGAAGATGATCGTGAAGAAGCTCGCGACCAGGCCCACGACCCCGATGAGGGCCAGGAGCTCGGCGGCCGTGCCAGGTCCGAACACGCCCTTGAAGCCTTCGAACAGCGGGGCGCCGGCCTGCCCGATGTTGTGCGCGCCCCCATCGACCCCGGAGTTGATGAAGAGCGTGAGGATGCTCGCGATCAGCAGGGTGTGCATCCCCCAGATCGTCCCCTTGGGCACGTCCCGCCGCGGGTCCATCGACTCCTCGGCGGCGAGGGGCACCTCCTCGATCGCGAGGTAGAACCAGATCGCGAACGGCAGGGCCTTGAAGATCCCCGAGATCCCGAAGGGGAGGAACGGTCCCCCGCCGTTCGGCAGCGGATCGCCGCCGCCAGCCGGGATGTTGAACCAGAGGCTCGGGTCCAGCTTCCCGGAGACCAGCGCCGAGACGTAGAAGACCCCGAGGACCGCGAGGGCCAGGACCGTGATCGCGACCGTGAAGCGCATCGTGGCCTCGATCCCCGCGATGTTCAGCCCCACGAACACCACGTAGAACACGAGCCACCAGAAGGGCTCGCTGTTCCACCACGGGCTCCCCGTGAGGTCGAACAGGCCCTGGACGATCTGCTGCATCAGGATCCCGATCGCCCCCACGACGACCGCGGGGGTCACGACGTACTCCATGTTCTCCGCGAGGCCCGTCAGGAAGCCGCCCCACGGACCCATCGCGGATCGGGCGAAGGAGTACGCCCCGCCCGTGTGCGGGAGCGCGGGGGACATCTCCGCGATGCAGTAGCAGAGGCCGTAGTACATCACGGCGATCACGGCCGTCGCGATCAGGAGGCCGCCGAAGCCGCCGACGCCCAGCCCGAAGTTCCAGCCGTAGTAGTCGCCCGAGATGACCGCCCCCACGCCGAGGGCCCAGAGCGCGAGCGCGTTCGCGTACCGGCGGAGCCCCCGTCGCCTGAAGTACTCCTCGTCGACCTCCTCGTAGACGACGGAGCCGACCCGTAGTCGTCGCTCTTCAGCCAACGCGACACCTCCCCCCAACGTCGTGTCGGTCCGAGCGAGCGGCGGGCACTTGCTCGGTCCGCCTGGCGTGTGGCGCTGATTTCGCCATAGTCGTCCGGCGGCTGTCAACGGGGGGACCCGTTCACGGTCCGCGCAACCGGCGACGGAGGGATGCGGCGACGACGAAGACGCCGAAGATCGTCGCCGCGACCAGCCCGAGGCCCCAGGCACGGGCGGTGGGGACGGCGACGAGGCCCATGGCGACGATCGGCGGGACGCTCGTCCGGGTCCAGGGGAGCCCGACCGCGCGGGCCAGCAGGAGGGCGGCTGCGACCGCGAGGAGCGGGAGGGGGTCGAGGGAGCCTACGCCTGGCCAGTAGGGGACGCCGACCGCGAGCGGAGCCACCCCCGGATGCTACCGCCGCCGGGCGGCCTACTCCGGCGTGATGTACGCCGCGGTGATGCCGCCGTCCACGACGAGGGCCGCGCCGGTCATGAGCGACGACTCGTCGGAGGCCAGGAAGAGCGCGGCGTTCGCGATCTCCTGGCCCTGGCCGAACCGGCCGATCGGGATGTGCACGAGCCGGCGCTGCCGGGCCGCGGGGTCGGCCAGCAGCTCCGCGAGGAGCGGGGTCTCGATGGGGCCGGGGCAGAGCGCGTTGGCCCGGATCCCTCGCCGGGCGAACTCCACCGCGATCTCCCGGGTCATCGAGAGCACGCCGCCCTTCGAGGCGGTGTAGGCGATCTGCGGGACCGCCGCCCCCATCAACGCCACGAACGACGCCACGTTGATCAGCGACCCCCCGCCCGAGTCGAGCATCGCGCGGACCCCGTACTTCGAGCCGAGGAACACGCCCTTGAGGTTGATCGCGATGGTCCGATCCCAGGTCTCCTCGTCGGTGTCGATCACCGAGCCGTCGCGGGCGTGGAAGATCCCGGCGTTGTTCATCATCACGTCGAGCTTCCCGAAGCGGCCCACGGTGAACGCCACCATCGCCTCGACCTCCTCGGCCACCGAGACGTCGCAGTGGACGTACTCGGCCTCGCCGCCCGCGGCCCGGATCCCGTCGACCGTGGCCCTCCCCGCCTCGTCGACCACGTCGGCCACGACGACCCTGGCCCCTTCGCGGGCGAAGGTCTCGGCGGTGAGCTTGCCGATCCCGCTGCCGGCGCCGGTGATGAGCGCGACCTTACCCTGGAGACGCACCCTGGCTCCTCTCCCAGACCTCGGGGTTCACGAGCGTCGGCGGCCGCCGCCCCTCGAGGGCGGCGATCAGGTTCTCGGCCGCCAGCATCCCCATGGCGATGCGGGTCTCGACCGTGGCGCTCCCCAGGTGAGGGATGATCACCACGTTCTCCAGCTCCAGGAGATCGGGGTGGACCTCCGGCTCGTGCTCGAACACGTCGAGCCCGGCGGCGAAGATCTCGCCGTCGCGGAGCGCCGCGGCGAGGGCGGCCTCGTCGATCACCGGCCCCCGGGACGTGTTCACGAGCACCGCGGTCCGCTTCATCCGGCGGAACTGCTCGGGCCCGAACAGATGGTGGGTCTCGGGCGTGAGGGCCACGTGGATCGAGATGTGGTCGGCCTCGGCGAGCAGGTCGTCGAAGCTCCGGTACTCCGCGCCGAGCTCGGCCTCGACCTCCGCCGGGGGCCGGTAGACGTCGTGGTAGATCACCTTCATCCCGAACCCGCGGGCCCGCCGGGCCACGGCCTGCCCGATCCGGCCGAAGCCCACGATCCCCAGGACCTTCCCGTGGACGTCCTGGCCGAGCATCATCTCCGGCCCCCAGATCCAGGGCCGACGGGCCCGGAGGAACCGGTCCCCCTCGGCCACCCGGCGGGCGGCGGCGAGGAGCAGCGCCCAGGCGAGGTCGGCGGTGGTCTCGGTCAGGACCTCGGGGGTGTTCGAGGCCAGGACCCCCCGCCTCGTGCATTCCGCGACGTCGATGTTGTCGAAGCCCACCGCGTAGTTCGCCACGATCCGGAGCTGCGGTCCTGCGGCGTCGAGGAACTCCGCGTCCACCTTCTCGGTGAGGAGCGTCACGACCCCGACCTTCCCCCGCACCCGGCGGAGCAGCTCGTCGCGGGGGATGGCGCCCTCGCCCTCCCAGAGGTCCACGTCGCACCGGGCCCGGATCGCCTCCATCGCCGGCGCCGGCAGCCGCCGGGTCACGAGGACCGGCCAGCGTTCGCTAGACACGGGCCACCTCCGGGAGGGCGGCCCGCACCGCGGCCAGCGCCCGCTCGATGTTCTCCACCGAGTTCGCGTAGGAGAACCGGAGGTAACCCTCCCCGTGGCGGCCGAAGGCGGTCCCCGAGAGGCACGCCACGCCGGCGTGCTCGAGGAGGTGCTCCTCCACCCGCTTCGAGGGGACCCCGAGGTCCCGGACGCTCGGGAAGACGTAGAACGCGCCCTCCGGGCGGAGGCAGGAGATCCCGGGGATCGAGTTCAGCCCGTCCACGATCGCGTCGCGCCGCCGCCGGAACTCCGCCACCATCCGCTCCACCGGCTCCCAGGGCCCGGTGAGGGCGGCGATCGCCGCGCGCTGGCTGAACGCGCTGGTGCAGGACACGGAGTTGATGACGAGCCGGGTCACCGGCTCCACGAGGGCCCGCGGGAACACGCCGAACCCCAGGCGCCAGCCGGTCATGGCGAACGTCTTCGACCACCCGTCGAGCAGGACCGTCCGCTCCGGCATCCCGTCGAGGTCGAGGATGCTCGCGTGGGGCCGGTCGTAGGCGATCGCCCAGTACACCTCGTCGGAGAGGATCACGAGGTCGTGGCGGAGGGCGACCTCGGCGACGGCCTCGAGCTCCTCGCGGGTGAGCGCGCTGCCGCAGGGGTTGTGGGGAGAGGAGAGGATCAAGAGGCGCGTGCGGTCGGTGACGAGCGAGCGCAGCTCGTCGGGGTCGGGCCGGAACCCGTGCTCCTCCCGGAGCGGGAGCGGCACCGGGGTCGCCCCGGCGAAGGCCGCGATCGACTCGTACATCGGGAAGCCGGGGTCGGGGTAGACGACCTCGTCCCCCTCATCGCAGAGCGCGAGGATCGTGAAGAACATGATCGGCTTGGCCCCGGGCGTCACGATCACCCGGTCGGCGGTGGTCCGCAGCCGGCCGGTCCGCTCCAGGAAGGCGGCCACCGCCTCCCGCAGCGCGGGGATCCCGGGCGCCGGCACGTAGTGGGTCTCACCGCGGTCCAGGGCCTCCTTCGCCGCCTCCCGGATGTGCTCCGGCGTGTCGAAGTCGGGCTCCCCGATCTCGAGGTGGATGATCGCGCGTCCCTCCGCCTCGAGGGCGCGGGCCCGGGCGAGGACCTCGAAGGCGGACTCCGTGCCGAGACGGGCCATGCGGCCGGCGAGCTCCATGGCGCGCACGCTACGGAGCCGCCCCGACGCGCGTCAACCTCGGCGTTGCGCAGGGTTCACCCGGACGCCGCACCTCCTCCCGCGGAGCGCCCTCGCTCAGTCCCCGAGCGGCGGGATGAAGATCGTGAGCCCCAGGGGAGGCGTGAGCGGCGTGAACGGCCCCACCGGGGCGCCGTCGATCGTGACCACGACCCCCTCCGCCTCGCCCGTTGAGAGGCCGGCGGGCCCGATGTTGCAGACCATGCGCAAGGTCCCCTCGAACGCGCCCCGCGTGGGGCGGAGGCGCTTGAGGAGGATCCTCGCCTGGAGGATCCCCGCCGCGAAGACGTCGCCGTAGGTGCCGATCAGGCCGAAGCTCTCGACGCTGAGCGGCCGCCACTTCCCAGAGGCCAAGAGGTTCGTGGCCGGGTTCGGGTCGGCCCCGTTCACGTGGGCCCAGGTCCCGAACCCCTCGATGTCCGAGCCGTCGACCCGCCCGTTCCCGTTCATGATGAACAGGTGGGTGACCGAGCCGATCGTCCCGGCCGATGAGACGGTGACGAACCGGAACCGCGTCTCGTCGTCGGCCCAGGCGGGTCGAGCCAGCGCCCCGATCACCCCGGGCGCCGACGCCACGGCGACCCACCCGAGCCCCGCCCGCTTGAGGAACGTCCGTCGATCCATCCCGCCCTCCTCGTCCCCCGACCGGCGTCGCGCCGGCGGATCGGGCTCGGAGCCCCTCGCCGTCCCGGTGCCTCGGACGACGGACGGCGTCGAGCTCCGAGCGGGTGCGGGCGGCGGGTGGTGGGCCGCGTAACGTGGCCGTCGTGGGGCTCCTCTCTCCGTCGCACCGTACCACTGCGGAACGGGACGCTCTATAGGGCGGCCTACGTAGGTCGGCCCCGCCTGCTGTCGCCTCACGGGGCGGAGCCGGGAGGAGCTCCTCGGCTCCCCCGCGGTCCTCCTCGGCGAGGCCCAGGTGGGAACCTCGAAGGTCGCGCCCCCGTCTCGTTGGGGGTGTGAAGAGGCGTGGGCGCTCCTGATCGCCGTCGCGCTGACGGCCGCTTGCGCGGTCGCCGACCACGAGCACGGCCGCCTGGTCGTGTTCAGCGTCCGTCGGCGCCGCCGGGTGGCGACGATCCCCGTGGGGGCCGGCCCCCACGGGGTCTGGGCGCTGGGCTGAGCCGCCGGCTCGGGGCGCTGCGGCCGCCCTTGCTAGCATCCGAAGCATGGGAGAGCTGCCGGAGGAGCTGGCGAACCGGCCGCCCCGTCCCCCTGGCCACGAGCCGACGGCCACCCTCACCCTCGACGCCTACCGCAGGCTCAGGGCCGAGCTCGAGGAGCTCCGGACGGTGGGGAGGGCCAGGATCGCCGAGCGCCTGGCGGCCGCCAGGGCCCACGGGGACATCCGCGAGAACGCGGAGTACGACGCGGCCAAGAACGAGCAGGCCCTGATGGAGGCCCGGATCCGGAAGCTCGAGCGGATGCTCCGGGACCCGGAGATCGTCGAGGTCCCGCGGTCCGTCGACTCCGTCGTGCCGGGCGTCGTGGTCCGGCTGCTCCCGCTCGACGAGGAGGACCCGGCGGAGGAGGCGTACCTCCTCGCGGAGTCGGCGGAGGAGCGGGTCCCCGGGGCCCGGACCGTCACCACCTCGTCGCCGCTCGGCGCCGCCCTGCTCGGTGCGAGCGTCGGGGAGGAGATCTCGTACCGCGCCCCGGGCGGCGTGTTCCGCTACCGGGTGGTGGCGTTCGGCGCGCCGGGGTAGGCGATGGCGGAGGGCGGCGAGGCGCGAGAGCCCCCGCGGCTGCGGGACATGCCTCCGCCGCGCCGCAACGAGAGCGCGATCGGCCCGGTGATGCAGCGGCTGTTCGCGTGGCCGTTCCGGTTGCTCCTCGCGGGCCTCTACCGGGCCGGCGTGCGGCCCTGGCAACTCACGCTGGCGTCGCTCGCGGCGAACCTCGTGGCCGGCGCGCTGCTGCTCACGGGCCGCCGGTTCGTCCCTGCGGTCCTCCTCGTGGTGGCGGGGATGTTCGACGTCCTCGATGGCTCGCTGGCGCGGCTCCGGGGGGAGGAGCGCCGTTCCGGGGCGTTCCTGGATTCGGTGCTCGACCGCGTCTCCGATACCGTCCTGTTCGCCTGCCTGGCGTGGTCCCTCTCGGGCCAGGGGCAGCGGGCCGCCGCCGCGCTCGGGCTCGTGACCCTCGTGATCTCGCTCCTCGTGAGCCACGTGCGGGCCGAGGCCGAGGCGGCCGGCGTGCCGATGTCGGAGGGCCTGTTCCAGCGGCTCGAGCGCTACGTGGTCCTGATCCTCGGCCTGGCGATCCCGGGCGCCCTCCTCCCCGCCCTCGCCCTCCTCGCCGTGCTCGGGGGGTTCACGCTCGGGCAGCGCGTGTGGTCGGCGGGCCGCCGCCTCGCCGCCCGCTGATCGCGACGCGGGCCTCGGCCGGCGGTTGGCAGGTGGGGCACAGATAGGTGGTGCGCCCGGCGGCCGTGATCCGGGCGAGGGGCGTCCGGCACCGGGGGCAGCGGGCGCCCGGCTCGCCTCGGACCGAGAGCAGCCAACCCGCGGGCGGGGGTCGCCCCATCCTCGCGACCGCGGTCCGGAGCACCCCCCGCATCGCCCGGTAGAGGTTCGCTCGGGCCCGGTCGTCCAGCGCCCCGACCGGCGTCCGGGGGTGGAGCCGGGCCCGCCAGAGGATCTCGTCGGCGAGGAGGTTCCCGATCCCGGCCACGAAGCCTTGGTCCATGAGGACGGCCTTGGCCCCTCCCCGGTGGCCGGCGAGGCGCTCGAGGAACGTGGTCCGGTCGACCCCGAGCGCGTCGGGGCCGAGCCCACGCAGCAGCTCCCGGGCCTCGCCCTCGTCCCTCGCGAGCCAGGCTCCACCGAGCTTCCGGACGTCCCGGACGCGGAGCTCGCCGTCCTCGAGCTCGAGCACCAGCCGGTCGTACACGCTGGGCACCCCGCCCTCCACGAGCCCGCCGGTCATCCCGAAGTGGAGGAGGAGGAGCGGCCCCTCCGCCGGGCACAGCAGCCACTTCCCCCGCCTGTCGGGCTCGCCGAGCCGACGGCCCCGGAGGGCGCGGTCGAGGTCGTCGGGGCGGGCGCCCCGCACGAAGGTGGGGTCGGCCCAGACGCGCCGGACCCGTCGGCCGGCGGCGACGGCCGCGAACCGCCGTCGCTCGGCCTCGACGTCGGGCAGCTCTGGCACAGGGGTAGTGTTACCCGGGACGGACGAGGAGGAGCCGTGGAGCGGATCCGGGTGGGCGCCCTGGGGGAGGTACCCGAGGGGGAGCTCCGGGCGTTCGACACGGAGCTCGGGCGGATCGCGGTCGCGCGCGTTGGCGAGGCGCTCTTCGCCGTGAGCGATGAGTGCACCCACGCCGGGTGCTCGCTCTCGGAGGGCGAGCTCGACGAGGAACGGCTCGAGGTCGAATGCCCCTGCCACGGGAGCGTGTTCGATCTCGAGACGGGGGAGCCGGTCCGGGGGCCGGCGGGCGACCCGTTGGCCGTGTTCCCCGCCCGCGTCGAGGCCGGGTGGATCGAGGTGGGTCCGCCCGAGGGGTAGCGGGAGCACCGCCGGGAGGAGGCGAGGAGGGAGCGATGCGCCTGGGGATGGTGGGCCTGGGCAGGATGGGCGGGGGCATGACCGTGCGGCTCCTCCGCGGGGGCCACGAGGTCGTGGCGTTCGACCCCGACGAGGGGGCCAGGGCACGGGCCCGGGCGACGGGCGCCGAGGCCGTGGGCTCCCTCGAAGAGCTCGCCGCGGGCCTGGACCCGCCAAGGGTGGTCTGGACGATGGTGCCGGCGGGGGAGGCGACGGAGCGGGTGGTGGCGCGCCTGGGGGAGCTCCTCGAGCCCGGGGACGTCGTCGTGGACGGGGGGAACTCCCACTTCCGGGACTCGATGCGCCGGGCCGAACGTCTCGCGGCTTCCGGGATCCGGTTCGTGGACTGCGGGGTGAGCGGCGGGGTGTGGGGCCTCCGGGACGGCTACTGCCTGATGGCCGGGGGCGAGCCCGAGGCCGTCGCCCTCCTGGAGCCGGCCCTCCGGGCCCTGGCCCCCGAGGGCGGCTACGCCCGGGTCGGGCCGTCCGGCGCCGGCCATTTCGTGAAGATGATCCACAACGCGATCGAGTACGGGATGCTCGCGGCCTACGGCGAGGGGTTCGAGCTCCTCCACGCCTCGCCCTTCGGGCTCGACCTGGCCCAGGTCGCGGGGGTGTGGCGGCGGGGGAGCGTGATCCGCTCCTGGCTCCTGGACCTCCTCCACGGCGCCCTCGAGCGGCAGCCGGACCTCGCCGGGGTCCGCGGATGGGTCGAGGACACGGGCGAGGGCCGCTGGGCGGTCGAGACCGCGGTGTCGGCAGCGGTCCCGGCGCCCTTCACCGCCCTCGCGCTGTTCCAGCGGTTCGCCTCCAGGCAGGGGGAGTCGTTCGCAGCGAAGGTGATCGCGGCGCTCCGCGCCGAGTTCGGGGGGCACGGGATCCGCGCGGAGGAGCCAGGGTGAGGCGAGCCGCTCCCGTCGGGACGATCGTGATCTTCGGCGCCACCGGGGACCTCACGCGTCGCAAGCTCCTCCCGGCCCTCTTCCACCTGGACGTCCAGGGGCTCCTCCCCCCGGCGGTGGCGATCGTCGGCGCGTCCCGGGGCGGGCTCGACGACGAGGCGTTCCGCGGCCTCGCCCGGGAGGCCGTGGCGCGCTTCGGCCGCCATCCGCCGGCGGGCCCGTCCTGGGACCGGTTCGCCGCTCGCCTCCGGTACGCGGCGGTGAACCTCACCGGGGGGGGCGGGCTGGCGCCGCTGGTCCGGCTCCTCGGGGCGCTGGCGCGCGGGGGCCCCTCCGGCCGGCTCTTCTACGCGGCGATCCCGCCCGCCGCCTTCGCGGAGCTCGTCCGCGCCCTCGGGGAGGCGGGCCTGGCCCCGGGTTCCCGGATCGTCCTCGAGAAGCCCTTCGGCCGCGACCTCGCCTCGGCCCGGGAGCTGAACGCGGTCGTCCACGAGGTCTTCGACGAGTCCCAGGTGTTCCGGATCGACCACTACATGGGGAAGGAGACGGTCCAGAACATCCTCGCGCTCCGCTTCTCCAACGGGCTGTTCGAGCCGATCTGGAACCGCCGGTACCTCGACCACGTGCAGGTCACGGTGGCCGAGGAGATCGGGATCGAGGGCCGCGGGGACTTCTACGAGCAGACCGGCTGCCTTCGGGACATGGTCCAGACCCACCTGCTCCAGGTCCTCACGTTCGTAGCCATGGAGCCGCCGCTCTCGTTCGACCCCGACCGGCTCCGCGACGAGAAGGTCCGGGTGCTGCGGGCGGCCCACGTCTGCCACCCCTCGCGCGCCGTCTTCGGCCAGTACGAGGGCTACCGCGCGGAGGAGGGGGTCGCCCCGGACTCCCAGGTCGAGACCTTCGTGGCGCTCGAGCTCGAGATCGAGAACTGGCGCTGGGCCGGGGTCCCGTTCTACCTGCGGACCGGCAAGCGCCTGGCCCGGCGGGCCAGCGAGGTCACGCTGGTGTTCCGGGAGGTGCCGTACAACGTCTTCCGGGAGGTCGGGGTGGAGGCCCTGCCGTGCGACCACCTCACGATCCGGATCCAACCGGACGAGGGGGTCACGCTCGCGATCAACGCGAAGCGCCCGGGCGCCGGGTTCGAACTGGGCCGGGCCACGATGGACTTCGACTACGAGCGGGCCTTCCCCACCGAGCTGCTGGACGCCTACGAGCTCCTCCTCCTCGAGGCGATGGAGGGGGACCACACCCTGTTCCTCCGGGAGGACGCCGTGGAGCGGGCCTGGGAGATCCTGTCGCCGCTCCTCGAGGCGCCGCCGCCGGTCCGGCCCTACCCGCCGGGGAGCTGGGGGCCGCCGGAGGCCGACGAGCTGATCGCGCCCCGCCGCTGGCACCTACACGGGGCGGGCCGGGCCGCGTCCGGCGCGCGACGGCCTGACCAGCCCCGGGCCGCCGAGGCGCCGGGGGGTCCGCTGGGCACGGCGTCCGGGACCGGGTAGGCTCGCGCACCACCTTCGTCGAGCGGGAGGGACCGATGGAGGAACGTACCCGGTTCGACCTCGGCCAGGAGGACATCCCAGCCGCCTGGTTCAACCTGCTGCCGAGCATGGTGGCGGCGGGGATGCGCCCGCTGCCGCCGCTCCACCCCGGGACCCATGAGCCCGTCACCCCCGACCTCCTCGCGCCGCTGTTCCCGGAGGAGCTCATCGCGCAGGAGGTCTCGACCGAGCCCTGGATCGACGTCCCGGGCGAGGTGCTCGACGTCTACCGCCTCTGGCGCCCGACGCCGCTCCACCGCGCGATTCGCCTGGAGCGCGCGCTCGACACCCCGGCGCGGATCTACTTCAAGTACGAGGGGGTGTCGCCGGCCGGCTCACACAAGCTGAACACGGCGACCGCCCAGGCCCACTACAACCGGCGGGCCGGGATCAGGCGGCTGGCCACGGAGACCGGGGCCGGCCAGTGGGGATCGGCGCTCGCGATGGCCTGCCGGCTCTTCGAGCTCGACTGCCTGGTGTTCATGGTGAAGGCCTCCTACGAACAGAAACCCTACCGGCGGGTGCTGATGGAGACGTTCGGGGCCGAGGTCCGCCCCTCGCCGACCTCGACCACCGAGGCCGGACGCCGGATCCTCGAGGCCGACCCGGCCTCCCCGGGCTCGCTCGGGATCGCGATCAGCGAGGCGGTCGAGGTGGCGGCCAACGATGCGGCGACGAACTACTCGCTCGGGTCGGTCCTGAACCACGTCCTGCTGCACCAGACCGTGATCGGGCTCGAGGCGAAGCGCCAGATGGAGCTGGCCGGCGAGGAGCCCGACGTCGTGATCGGCTGCGTGGGCGGCGGCTCGAACTACGCGGGGCTCGCGTACCCGTTCATGGCCGACCGTCTGTCGGGGGCTCGCCCCGGGCTGCGGTTCCTGGCCTGCGAGCCTGCCGCCTGCCCCACGCTCACCCGGGGCAGGTTCGCCTACGACTTCGGCGACACCGCGGGGATGACCCCGCTGCTCCCCATGTACACGCTCGGCCACGGGTTCGTCCCGGCCCCGGTCCACGCCGGTGGGCTCCGCTACCACGGCGACGCGCCGTCGCTCTCGCTCTTGGTCCGCGAGGGGCACATGGAGGCCCGGGCCTTCACCCAGAACGCCGTCTTCGAGGCCGCCGTCCTGTTCGCCCGGACCCAGGGCATCGTCCCGGGTCCGGAGCCGGCCCACGCGATCCGAGCGGCGATCGACGAGGCGCTCGCCGCGCGGGAGGCTGGGGAGGAGCGGGTGATCCTCTTCAACCTCTCCGGGCACGGCCACTTCGACATGCAGGCCTACGACGACTACCTCCACGGCCGGCTCCCCGAGGTCGAGTTCCGCGAGGAGGACGTCGAGGTCGGTCTGGCGAGCGTCCCGGAGGTCCCGATCCCCGGGTAGGCTTGGGGGGATGGGCGAGCCGCTCGACCCTTCCGAGCTCCTCGGGATCGATCGGCTCCTCTCGGAGGAGGAGCGGGCGGTCCGGGACCTGGTCCGGGGGTGGGTCCGGGACCGCGTGCTGCCCGGGATCGCCGACTGGTACGACGCCGGCGAGTTCCCGGTGGACCTGGCGAAGGAGCTCGGCGATATGGGCCTGCTCGGGATGCACCTCGAGGGCTACGGGTGCGCGGGTGCGAACGCCGTCTCCTACGGCCTGGCCTGCATGGAGCTCGAGGCCGGCGACAGCGGGTTCCGGAGCTTCGTCTCGGTCCAGGGCTCGCTCTGCATGTTCCCGATCCACCGCTACGGGAGCGAGGAGCAGAAGCGGGAGTGGCTCCCCCGGATGGCCCGGGGCGAGGTGATCGGTTGCTTCGGCCTCACCGAGCCCGACGCCGGGAGCGACCCCGCGTCCATGCGGACCCGCGCCCGCCGCGACGGGCGCGACTGGGTGCTCTCCGGGACCAAGATGTGGATCACGAACGGCGCCGTCGCCGACCTCGCGGTGGTCTGGGCCCGGGCCGACGAGGGCGTCCGGGGGTTCCTGGTGCCGAAGGGGACCCCGGGGTTCTCCGCCCGGGACGTGGGGCGGAAGCTCTCGCTCCGGGCCTCGGTCACCTCCGAGCTGGTGCTCGACGAGGTCCGCCTGCCCGACGACGCGGTCCTCCCGGGCGCGGTGGGGATGAAGGGGCCGCTCTCCTGCCTGAACGAGGCCCGGTACGGGATCGTGTGGGGGGCGATGGGTGCGGCACGCACGTGCTTCGAGACCGCCCTGGGCTACGCCCGGACCCGGGTGCAGTTCGGCAAGCCGATCGGAGCCTTCCAACTCACCCAACGGAAGCTCGCGGACATGGCCGTGGAGCTCGCCAAGGGGACGCTGCTCGCCCTCCACATCGGCCGGCTCAAGGACCGGGGGGTCGCGCGTCCCGAGCACGTCTCGATGGGGAAGCTCAACAACGTGCGGGAGGCGCTCCGGATCGCGCGCGAGGCCCGCTCGATCCTCGGGGCGAACGGGATCACGCTCGAGTACCCCGTGATGCGGCACATGGCGAACCTCGAGTCCGTCTCCACCTACGAGGGCACGGATGAGGTCCACACCCTGATCCTCGGTCGCGCGCTGACCGGCCTGGACGCGTTCGCCTAACCCCGGCCGCGTGTAGCCTTCCGCCCGCGGATCCAGGCATCGACAGGAGGTCCACGTGGCTCGGGAGATCGACTGGCAGCTGTTCGAGAAGGCCTGCGACCTCACCGCCTCGGCGCTCCGCGGCTCGATGGGGGGCGAGGGGAGCCAGCCGCCCCGGTTCGCGGCCGAGGTGTTCCGGGAGGTCTGGGCGGCCCTGAAGGAGGCCTCCGCCGACCTGCCGGCCAAGCCGAAGGCCGGGTTCTAGCGAGGCACGGGCCCGGGGGTCCCAGGGCCGATCGCGGCCCGGGAGAGGTCGCGGATCGAGACCATCCCGACCACCCGGTCGTCCTCCACCACGGGGAGGTGACGGAACCCGCGGGAGAGCATCAGCTCGAGCGCTTCCCGGACCGTCGCCTCGGGTCCGATCGTCGTGGGGTCGGGGGTCATCCACTCCGCGACCGGCTGGCGGGCCGCGTCGAAGTGGGCGGCCAGGGCCCGGAGCACGTCTCGCTCCGTGAGGATCCCCGCCAACCGGGTGCCCTCGAGGACCAGGGCGGAGCCGACCCCGTGCTCCCCCATGAGCGTGGCGGCCTCCGCGATCGTGGCCGTGGGCTCCACCGCGACCAGCTCGGTGCTCATGATCTCGCGGACGCGCGCCATCCCCGGCCGAGCCTAGCGCCTCCGGTCGCCGCGCGCGAACCAGCGGGGAGCTGCGACCGTGGGACCGCCGCGCCGGCCGCGGGTCCCGGGGGTAGCCTCCGGGCGATGGACGCGCTCCTCGCCTGGTACGAACCCCGCCGGCGCGCCTACCCGTGGCGGACGGCGCGCGACCCCTACCGGATCCTGGTCGCGGAGGTCATGCTCCAGCAGACGCAGGCCGCCCGGGTCGTCCGCGCCTACCGGGCCTTCCTCCATCGGTTCCCCTCGCTCCGGGTCCTCGCCGCCGCGCCCCGCGCGGAGGTGCTCCGGGCCTGGTCGGGGCTGGGCTACAACCGCCGGGCCGCGCTCCTGCACGAGGCCGCTCGGAGGATCGTCCGCGACCACGGCGGGCGCGTGCCCGACGACCCCGCGACGCTCCGTCGGCTTCCCGGGGTGGGGGCGTACACCGCCGCCGCGGTCGCCGCCATCGCGTTCGGGGTGTCGGTCCCGGCGATCGACGTGAACGTGGCCAGGGTCGTGGTTCGGGCGAGGCTCGGCGAGGAGCGGGCGACGGTGGCCGCGGTCCGGCGGGCCGCGCGGGCCTGGCTCGACGGACACGATCCGGCCGCCTGGAACCAGGCCCTGATGGATCTGGGCCGGGAGGTGTGTCGCCCCCTGCCCAGGTGCGGGGAGTGCCCGCTGGCGGAGGGGTGCCTCGCGCGGGGGCGGGGGGCGCTCGAGCGGCCCGGGGACCGGCCCCGGCGCCCGGGCGCTCCGTTCGAGGGTTCGTTCCGCCAGGCCCGTGGACGGGTCCTCCGGGCCGCCCTGGCGGGGGTCGCGACCCTGGCCCGACTGGCGACGGAGACGGGGGAGCCCCTCGACCGCGTGGCGGCGGCCGTCGCCGCCCTCGCCAGGGACGGCCTGCTCGAGGCGGGTCCCGCGGCGCTCGCCGGCCGGCCCTCGGGGCGGGTCCGTCCGGTCGGTTAGGTGCGGCTCATCCTCTGCGAAGGGCCGGGAGGCCTCGGGGGCCGGGAGCGGTGCGGGACCCCGGGGAACGCCCGGGACGGCTCCGGCGTCCAACGCCCATCGGAGGAGAGGAGGCGAGCGATGCGACGGATCGCGGCCATCGTCCTGGGGTTCCTCGTGCTCGCGGGCGTCGTGGGGTTCTTCGCCACGCGGCCGTTCGGCGGGGGAGGGGCGGCGGGTCGGGGGCAGCGGCCGTCGGATGCGAGGGGCCGGAGCCTCGTCGCCGCGGACGAGGTCGTGGCGGGCGCGCCGGTCCCCGCACCCGCGGAGAGCGTCGCGGGCGGCGCGCTCGGGGCCGTGGGCGAGATCCCGATGGTCGGCCCCCACATCGTGAAGACGGCGAGCCTCGATCTCCTCGTCGGGACGGGCGGGTTCGAGGAGGCCTTCGAGCGGGCCCAGCTCGTGGCCGGCAGGTACGGGGGCTTCGTGGTCTCGTCGTCCTCCCGCGGGACGCGGATCCGTTCCGGGAGCCTGGTCCTGCGGGTCCCGAACGAGAGCTTCGAGCGGGCCCTCGCCGACCTCCGCGACCTCGGTCGGGTGGAGGGGGAGTCGGTGTCGGGCGAGGACGTGTCGGCCCGGTTCGTGGACCTCGAGGCGCGCCTGCGGACCTGGGAGGCCCAGGAGAGCGTGCTGCTGCGGCTGATGGATCGGGCCACCTCGGTGGAGGACACGCTCCGGATCCAGCGGGAGCTCCAGGACGTGCAGCTCCGGATCGAGCAGATCCGGGGCCAGCTCAGGGTGCTCCGCGATCGGACCGAACTGGCCACGATCACGGTTTCGATCCGCGAGCCGGGCGCGGTGATCCGACAGCGGATCGCCGCCCGGGAGCGCCGCCCCGACCTCGGGGAAGCGTGGGCCAGGGCCGTGGACGGGTTCCTCGGGGTGGTCTTCGTGGTGGTCGTGGGCCTCGGCTACCTGGTGCCGGTCGCGGCCATCGGTGCGGTGGCCTGGTTCGCCCTCCGGCGCCTCGCGAGGCTCCGCGCGACCCCCACGGCGCTCCGGTAGCTGCTCGCGTCAGGCTCCCTTCAGGGCGGGCAGGACCTCCTCGCCGAACAGCTCCACGGCCCGGGACGCGGTCTCGAAGTCCATCCCCGGGTAGTGGAGCCGGACCACGAGGTGGAACTCGCGACGGCCCCCGAAGGCCTCGACGAGCGGACGGAGCGCCCGGGCCACCTCCTCGGGACGTCCCGCCGGCGTCCAGGCCCGGAGCGTCTCCTCGTCGGGTGGGAGGGGTTCGAGCGAGTCGTGCTCCGGCGTGTCGGCGCCGGCCTCCCAGGCCCCGTAGGCGCCCATCTGGTGGGCGACGCCCTCGCGCGCCGCCGCCCACGCGTCCCCGGCGTCGGCCACGAACGCGTTCTGCAGCACGGCGAGCCCGACCGAGCCAGGGTCGCGTCCCGCCCTCCGGGCCGCCTCCTCGACCAGCGCGAGCGAGCGACGGAGCCCCTCCACGTCGCCGCTGTCGACGATGTAGCCGTCGCCCAGGCGCCCCGCGCGGCGCACGGCGCGCTCCACGTACCCCCCGAGGTAGATGGGGGGCCCGCCCGGCCGGGCCGGGGGAGGCGTGACCCGGACCTCCTCGAACCGGTAGGCGCGCCCGGTGAACGAGAACCGCCGCCCGGTCCAGGCCCGTCGGAGGATCTCCACGGTCTCGACGGTGCGGGCCAGCCTTCCCTCGAGGGGTACCCCGAACATCCGGAACTCCTCCTCCCGCCAGCCGATGCCGAGGCCCAGGATCAGCCGGCCGTCCGAGAGCTGGTCCACGACGGCGGCGTCCTCGGCCAGGCGGAGCGGGTGGTGGAGGGGGGCGAGCACGACGCCGGTACCGAGGAGGATCCGCTCGGTCGCCGCGGCGAAGGCCGCGAGCATCGGGAGGAGGGAGGGGAGGTAGCCGTCGGAGGTGCCGTGGTGTTCGCTCACCCACGCCGAGTCGAAACCCAGGGCCTCGGCCATCCGGACCAGCTCGAGCGTCTCGCGGTACTCCTGGGCGAAGGTGCGTCCCGAGCCCGGGGGGACCTGCCCGGTGAACAGGCCGATGCCCACGTGGACCGCCACGGGCCGAACCCTACCCGCGGCCGCGAGGTCCGGACAACGCCAGGGCGGGCGGCTCCGTCCCTGGAAGAAGTCGCGAATGATAATCATTCTCGACTATCCTGGTCCCACCATGCGCCGCCTCGTGGCTGCCGCCCTGGTGGGGGCCCTGCTCGCGTCGTGCGCGGAGCGGGGGGACGGCCGCCTGCCGGTCGTGGCGTCCTTCTACCCCCTCGCCTGGGCGGCCGCCGAGGTAGGTGGCGGACGGGTGCGCGTGGTCGACCTCACCCCGCCCGGCGGCGAGGCCCATGACGCGACGCTCTCGGCGGTCCAGCGCGCGGAGCTCTCGACGGCGTCCCTCGTGCTCCTGCTCGGCCGGTTCGGGTTCCAGCCCGAGATCGAGCGGGCGGCGGCCGACGCCGAGGGGCGGGTGGTGGAAGTGGCTGCGGGCCTCGAACTCGCCCCGGGGGAGGGTGATCTCCGATCCGACCCGCACGTCTGGCTGGATCCGGTCCTGATGCGGCGGATCGTCGGGACCGTGGTCCGGGCCCTCGCCGAGGTCGACCCAGCGGGGGCCGGCGTCTACCGCCGGCGGGGTGGGGCCCTCGAGGAGGACCTCGGCCGCCTGGATGCCGCGTACCGGGAAGGCCTGGCCGACTGCCGGTACCGGACGTTCGTCGTCACCCACGAGGCCTTCGGCTACCTCGCTGCGCGCTACGGGCTCCGGCAGCTCGGGATCCTGGGGCTCGAACCGGAGGGCGAACCCAGCGCGGCGAGGGTCGAGGCCGCGGTCGCGGCGATCGGCTCGGGTGAGGCCGCCCCCGCCGTGTTCTACGAGGCCACCGAGGCGGGTCGGCGGATCGGGGCCGCGGTCGCGGCGGACGCGGGGGTGCCGGCCCTCCCCCTCTCCACCCTCGAATCCCGCCCGGCCACGGGCGACTACCTCTCCGCGATGCGAAGGAACCTCGGGGCGCTCAGGGAGGGCCTGCGGTGCCGGTGATCGAGTTCGCGGGCGTTCGGTTCGCCTACGGGGCCGTCCCCGTGCTGGACGGGGTGGACCTGGCCCTCGGCCCAGGCGCGTTCGTCGTCCTGGCCGGTGCGAACGGCAGCGGGAAGTCCACGCTCCTCAAGCTCTGCGTCGGGCTCCTCAGGCCCCAGGCCGGCACGGTCCGCCTCCTGGGGAGGGATCCCCGGGACCCCGAGGTCCGCCGCCGGGTGGGCTACGCGCCTCAGGGGCTCCATCTCGCCACCTCGCTCCCGGTGTCGGTGACCGAGGTGGTGGCGGCGGGCCTCGTGCCCCGGCGGGGACCGTTCGGGTGGAGCGTCCGCGGGGACCGGGAGCTCGTCCGGCGGGCCCTCGCCGCGGTCGCGCTCGAGGAGCTTTCGGCGGAATGCCTCTTCGAGCTGTCCGGGGGGCAACAGCAGCGAGCGATCCTGGCGCGGGCCCTGGTCGGCGACCCCGAGGTGCTCCTCCTCGACGAGCCGACCACGGGGATCGACCAGCAGCTGCGTCCGCAGGTGGCGGCCGAGCTGCGGCGGCGGGCCGACGCGGGGGCCACGGTGGTCGTGGTCTCCCATGACCCCGACGACTTCCACGACGTCTGCGACCGGATCCTCGTGATCGACCGCGGCCGGGTCCGGCAGGTGACCCACGCGGAGTTCCACCTCCACGTCGAGCTCGGCAGGCCCGGGCCGGGAGGGGGGGTGGCGACGTGAGCCGGCTCCTCGCCGACTGGGTGGTGCGGGCGTACCTGGCCGGGGCCGCGGTCGGCCTGACCGCGCCCGTGGTCGGGAGCTTCCTCGTGCAGCGGCGGCTCGCGCTCATCGGGGACGGGATGGGGCACCTCGCCTTCGCCGGCGTCGCCCTCGGCGTCGTGCTGGGGGCCTCGCCGCTCTGGGGGGCGCTCGCCGTGGCCGCCGCTGGGGCCCTGTTCCTCGAGGGCCTCCGCTCCCGGGGTCGCCTGGCGGGGGACGTCTCGCTCGCCATCGTGTTCTACGTGGGGATCGCGCTGGGTTCGGTGCTGCTCTCCGGGGCAGGGCGGTTCGACGCCTCGCTGCTCGGGGTCCTGTTCGGGAGCATCTTCACGACGACCTGGGCCGACGTGGTCGAGATCACGGGGCTGTGCGCGCTGGTCCTGGCGGCGACGGTCGCCTCGTACCGCGGCCTGCTGGCCGTGGCGCTGGACGAGGAGACGGCCCGGGCCTCGGGGCTACCCGTTGAGCCGCTGAACCTCCTCCTGCTGGGGCTCGTCGCGCTCCTCGTGGCGGCGGGGATGCGGGTCGTGGGGCTCCTCCTCGTCGCCTCCCTCCTCGTGATCCCGGTGGCGGCCGGCTCGCGGCTCGCGCACTCCTTCCGGGGTGCGCTGCTCGCGGGGGCGGCGGCCGGGCTCTCGTCGGTCCTCGTGGGCCTGGTGGCCGCGGTCTGGCAGGGGGAGATCGCGCCTGGGGGTACGGTCGTCCTGGCCTCGTCCGCGATCTTCGCGGCAGCCTCGGCCGTGGGCCGCCGGGCGGCCCGCCGGCACCCGCGGAGGGGCCTCCCGTGAACGCGCGGGCCGCGCTCGCGCGCGCCGGGCTCCGGCCGACCCGGCAGCGGGCCGCGATCGTCCAGGCGCTCGAGCGCGCGACGAGGCCGGTGACGGCCCAGGCGCTCCACGCGCGGATGCAGCGGCGGGCCGACGGCCCCGGGCTCGCGACCGTCTACCGGACGCTCCAGGCGCTCGCCCAGGCCGGCCTGGCCCGGACCTTCCCTGCCGGCGAGGGGGAGCTCGCCTACAAGCTCTGCGAACCCGGCCACCACCACCACCTGATCTGCGAGGGCTGCGGGCTCGTGGTGGAGATCCCCTCCTGCGAGGTGGAGCCGTGGGCCGCCCGGACCGCCCGCCGGCGTGGCTTCACGGTCTCCTCCCACCAGGCCGAGATCTTCGGCCGCTGCGCGGCCTGCGCTACGGCGTGAGGTAAGGGCGGTCGGGCGGCTCCACCGGCTCGATCCGGGAGGCGTCCAGTATCACCTCCCGCCCGAGCGGGTAGATCCTCCCGGTCACCCGGACCCAGTCGTCGGGGGCGAACCGACCGGGCGGGACGTCCACCACCCGCACCTGCACGATCGTGGCGTCCGCGACGCAGCAGGTGACGACGAACCGGGTGAGGAGGAACTCGTCGGCGGGCGTGCCCGGGCGCCGGTCCACGAACCCGACGAACGAGGCCGTCTCCCCGGCCCGGGAGGCGAGCGCCCGCTCGCCCTCGGGGCTGGTCTGGGCGGCCGCCACGTCGAGGAGCGTGAGCGTGCCCGAGGCGATCTCCCCGGGCGAGGCGGAGAAACCCGTCCGGACGAAGCTCGCGCGTCGAGAGGCGGCGTAGGAGGAGAGCGTCTGCGGCGGCAGGGCGAGGACGAGCACGGCCGGGAGCGCCACGGCGACGAGCGCCCACGCCTCGCGGCGCGGGAGGCGCTCGGGGCGCGGGGCCCGGGCCGTGGCGAACCGAGCCAGGGCCGCGGCGGAACAGAGGAGGGCGCCGACCGGCACGACCCAAGCGGTGCGGGGGGAGAGGTAGAGGGAGGAGCGGCCGGTGGCGAGGAGGGTCCAGAACAGCCCGCCCCAGGCGGCGAGGACGACGGCCTGCGCCAGCCGTGGCACGTCCCATCCTCCGCGACGGGGCCGGGCGGCGCTCACCCCACGAACACCTCCAGCCACAGCGTCCCGACCAGCGTCACGGCGGCGGCCACGAGGACGACGAGCCGGGTGAACCCCCGCCGGTACGTCCCCACGTAGAGCGCGCCGAGCTTCATGTCCACCATCGGTCCGAAGACGAGGAACGCGAGCTGCGCGGCGGGGCCGAACCGGACGAAGGAGGCGGCCACGAACGCGTCGGACTCCGAGCAGAGCGAGAGGATCCCGGCGAGCCCCATCATGGCGAGGAGGTTCACGACCGGCGCGTCGGCGACCTTGCCCACGACGTCCTGGGGCACGAAGGTCTGGACGACGGCGGCGACGGCCGCCCCGAGGACCAGGAACCGGGCCATGAACACGAAGTCCCCGGCCAGGTGTCCCGCGAACCGGGACCACCTGGGCTCCGGGGGACCGAGGGCCAGGGGCCGTGGGCCCTCGGGGACCGGACGGAGGAGCTCCGTGGGGGCGGCCGCCCCCACCACCCAGCCCACCGCCACCGCCACCGCGAGACCGAGCCCCGCCCGGCCGAGCACCATCGTCCACAGCACGTCCCGCCCCCGGTACGCCACGAAGGTCGAGGCGAGCACCACCGGGTTCAGGATCGGCGCGGCCAGCATGAACGTGACCGCCGCCGCGGGCGAGAGCCCCTTCGTGGCCATCCGCCGGGCCACCGGGACCGAGCCGCACTCGCACACGGGGAACGCGAGGCCGGCGAGGGCTGCGGCGGGCAGCTGCAGGGGAGGCGGGAGCGTCCCGAGGCGGGAGAGGAGGGCGCTCGGCACGAACACCTCGATCGCCGCCGACGCGAGCGCGCCGAGGAGCACGAACGGGACGGCCTCGATCAGGAGGCCCCCGAACACCACGAGGAGGTTGGCGACCCAGGGCGTCCGCGCCGGATCGATCAGCCGGAGGCCGAGGACCGCCGCGGCGAGCGCGAGGAGCGCGAGGGCGCCGCGCCCGCGCGCCGTGCGCGGCGGGGCCTGGGGGGCCGGAGCGACCTCGACCGCCATCAGCAGTACCTCCCGAACGAGACGGCGAACCCCTGGAAGGCGTCGGCCACGAGCGGACCGCCGGGGCCCCGGAGCGCCAGGAGGGCCCGGACCGTCGCGTCCCCGGAGACCCCCAGCCGGGCGAGCGCGTCCTGGTCGAGGAAGAGGCCCCCCACCCCGGCCGCCTCGACCACGGGATCGGGGGCGGGGAGGGAGCGCTCCACGTCCCGGACCAGCTCCTCCGCCCGGAGCGGTCGGGCCGCTCCGCCGAGGCTGCCCGGGCCGGAGGTCCGGTACGATCCGCCGGCCGGCGAGGACGTCCCCGTGGCCGTCACGACGAGGAGGAGGCCCCGGCCCACGCGCCGCCGGGCCGCGCGCGCCAGGCGCGCGGTGGCCGCGTCCATGCGGCGGAGCGGCCCCGAGAGCACCGCGGCGAGGACGTCGGGGATGTCGTCGGCCCCGAAGCCGTGGCCGAGGAGCCGCAGGGCGAGCGCGGCGGGGTCCGGGCCGATCCGCACCAGGTCGCGGTCGTGCCCGAGGTACCACGCCCCCCCGATCAGGCCGCGGTCCGCGCGATCGGGGGCGGCGAGCCCGACGAGGGGCCGCTCCCCCAGGGCAGCGTCGAGGTCCTCGGCGAGGGTCGCGATCACGGGGAGCGGCGCGCGGGGCCCGAAGGCTCGCCTGAGGACGCCGCGGTCGTCGCGGAGGAGGGTGCCCGTGATCCCGTGCTGGTACGGGAGCCCCCCGGTCCCGATCGTCGTGAGGACCGCCGCGGGGTCGAGCGGGAGGGAGCCGACGTCGGCGCCGAGGGTGCCGCCGGGCCCGCGGACCAGGGTGCGGAGGAACGGCCAGGCGCGCGGCCTGGCCAGGAGGTCCGCGGTTCCCACCCCCTTCCACGCCACGAGGAGCACCAGGCGCGGCCGGGGGCCGCCGCGGAGCGTGGGCATCGGCTCGCCGGAGCGCACGCCGGGATGGGGCCGGCGGAAGCCGAGCAGGCGGGCGATGGTGGGCGCCACGGCGTCGAGGCGCGCCCCCGGCTCGACGCGGGCGGGCGGGCGCCCGTCGAGCGAGAGCGCGAGCGGGACCCGGGGGTCGGGCGGGGGATCCACCGAGGGCCAGGCCGGAGCCAGGCCGCCGAGCGGGTCGGTCGCACCGGCCACGGCGGGCGAGCGGGTCACGACCAACACGTCCGGGGAGCGGCCCTCCCGGTAGCCGGCCGCGATGCGCGCCCTGAGCGCCCCCGGGAGCCCGCAGAACGGGACCCGACCTGGGCCGGCGGGTCGCTCGCAGGACCTCCCTGCGCACGAGGCCCGGAGGATCCCCGCGGGGAGGCCGAGGAGGCCGAGGGCGACGAGCAACCCGAGCAGCCGGCGACCGGTCGGCATGGTGCCCACGCTACCGCAGGCCGGCCTCGCTCGGTGGTTGCCGCCGGCCGCGCGGGGCTGTTTCCTAGGAACCCGTGACCCCGTGCCGCTCCCGCATCGCCGCGCTCACCCTGGCCTGGGGGCTCCTCGCCACGCTCCCGGCGGGCGCCGCCGCGGGCCAGCTCCGGGACCCGGCCGCGGTCGTGGCGCAGGCCGCCTGCGCGCTCCCCCACGAGTGGCTGCTGCGGACGTGGCGCGGCTGGCGGCCGGACCGGGGCGCCGAGATCCAGATCGTCCCCCGGGAGCCTGACTTCGTGGGCTCCGGCCTGCCCCACGTCGGGCCCTGGGACTACGTGCAGCGGGTCCCGCTCCTGTGGTACGGGCCCGGCCAGGTGCCCGCCGTGGGTCCGGTGGCCCGGCCCGTGACGGTGGCCGGGATCGCGCCCACGCAGGCCGAGCTCCTCGGGTTCCCGTTCCGGGCCGTCGACGGGCAGCCGATGCGCGAGGCCTTGCTCCCGGCGGCCGAGCGCGGCGAGCCGCCCCGCCTGGTCGTCACGCTGATCTGGGACGCGGGCGGGATGGACGTGTTGGAGGCGCACCCTGCCGCATGGCCGTTCCTGCGCTCGCTGATCCCCGAAGGGGTCTGGTACGAGGACGCGACCGTCGGCTCCTCCCCCACGTCCACGGCCCAGATCCACGCGACGATCGGCACCGGCGCGTTCCCTCGGAACAGCGGGCTGGTCGGCCACCGGCTCCGGATCGGCGGACGCATCACCACGCCGTGGTCGCAGGGCCCGGCGTTCATCGTCCGGCCCACGCTCGCGGACCTCTACGACCGGGCGACCGGCAACCGCGCCAAGGTCGGGCTGCTGGGAACGGTCTCGATCCACCTGGGGATGCTCGGCCACGGGGCGATGTGGGGCGGGGGGGACCGGGACCTGGCCGTCCTGCGGGAGGCGGTCGGGGGCGATACCCTCGGGGCGGAGACGTTCCGCTGGAACCTGCCCGCTCCCCTCCGTCCCTACTACCGGTTCCCCGCCTACGTGAACCACGTCCCCGGGTTCGAAGGGTTCGTCAGGGAGGTCGACCAGGCGGACGGGCGGCTCGACGGGAGGTGGCGCGACAACGACATCGACCAGCTCCTGGCGGGCTTCGACACCCCGGCTCGAGCGCCGTACCAGGAGAAGGTCCTCGAGGAGATCATCCGCCGGGAAGGGTTCGGGGCCGACGCGATCCCCGACCTCCTGTTCGTGAACCACAAGATCATCGACTACATCTCCCACGTCTGGACGATGAACAGCCCGGAGATGGACGACGCCGTCCGCGCGGAGGACCGCGCCCTCCGCGAGCTCGTCGGGTTCCTCGACCGGCAGGTGGGCGAAGGGCGGTGGGTCCTCGTCCTCACCGCCGACCACGGGGCCATCCCGGACCCGGCGCGCACCGGGGCGCTCCAGATCTCGGCTGGCGCCGTGGCGGCGGCGATCCAGGCTCGGTTCGACCGCGACGGCGACGACGAGGAGATCGTCGAGCTGATCCAGCCGACCCAGATCTTCGTGGACCAGGCGGAGCTCGCCCGGAACGGCGCGACCCTGGCGGACGTCGCCGCCTTCGTCATGGACCTCACCGCCGAGCAGGTGGTGCCGGGCGTCGCGGCGGCGCGGGCCGGGGAGCGCGTGTTCCAGGCGGCCTTCCCGTCGGAGATCATGGACGACCTCCCGTGCCTCCCCGAGGCGCGCGGGTGAGGGCAGGGGCCCTCCGGGCCGCGACGGCCCCCTTCTGCGAGCTCCCGGGCTCCGTGAACGAGGTCGGGGGGTTCGAGGAGGACGTCCGTCGGCCGGACCGGGCCGACGGGGCCCTGGACGGCAGGTGGCGGGGGAACGACATCGCGGGGCTCGCCGGCGGCTTCGACACCCCCGCCCGCACCCCCTACCAGACCCGCCTGGTGGAGGAGATCGTCCGCCGGGAGGGGTTCGGCCGGGACCGGGTCCCCGAGCTCCTGTCCGTGAACCACGGGGCGATCGACGTCGACCGCGTCGAGCGCGCCCTGGCCGAAGGGTTCGACGATCGGGACGGGGCCCCGGTGGTGCAGCGGGAGGAGGACGACCCTGTCTTCGAGGTCGCCTTCCCCTCGGCGCTCCTCCGGCGGCTCCCCTGCCTGCGGGGGGAGGGATGATCCGCGCGCGCCTCGCCCGACCGATCGCGCTCGCGGCCGCCCTCGCGGTCGCCGTCCCCCCGCCCGGCGCGCCGGCCCTCGCCCAGGCGTCGGACCTCGCCGAGCGGGTCTGCGCCGCCCTACCCCCCGAGCAGCTCCTCCGGATCGTCCGCGGCACCCGCCTCGACCGCAGCGGCGACGTGCAGTACGTGCCGATCGAGCCGAACTTCGTGGGCGGTGGGCTCCCCCACGCCGGGCCCTGGGGCTACGTCCAGCACGTCCCGGTGTTCCTGTACGGGCCGGGGTACGTCCGCCCCGGCACCTACCGGCGGCCGGTCACCCTGGCCGACGTCGCGCCCACGCTGGGGGCGCTGGTCCGGTTCCGGTTCGAGGCGCCGGACGGCCGGGCGCTCACCGAGGCCCTCCTCCCGGACCGGCCGCTGCCCCGGCTCGTCGTACTGGTGGTGTGGGACTCGGCCGGGATGGATGTCCTGGACCGCTGGCCCGATGCCTGGCCCTACCTCCGCTCGCTCGCCCGCCGGGGGGCTTGGTTCGAACGAGCCACCGTGGGCTCGTCGCCCTCGAACACGCCGACGGCGCACGCCACGATCGGCACGGGGGCCTTCCCCGACCTCCACGGGTTCACCGACGAGTTCGTCCGGCTCGCCGGGCGGATGGAGAAGCCGAACGCGAACGGCCCAGCCTTCCTCCTCCTCCCGACCCTGGCCGACCTCTACGACCGGGCGAGGGGGAACCGGCCGCTCGTGGGCGCCGTGGCGAGCCTCTCGGCCCACGTGATGATGATGAGCCACGGCCGGCTCTGGGGCGGGGGCGACCGCGACATCGCCGTCACCCGGGAGAAGGAGGACGCCGTCACCGGGGGCGCCGAGACCGTCCGCTGGAACCTCACCACCGCGATGGCGCCGTTCTACGAGCTCCCGGGCTACGTGAACCGGGTGGGGGGGTTCGAGGAGGACGTCCGTCGGCTGGACCAGGCCGACGGGGCCCTGGACGGCAGGTGGCGGGGGAACGACATCGCGGCGCTCGCCGGCGGCTTCGACACCCCCGCCCGCACCCCTTACCAGACCCGCCTGGTGGAGGAGATCGTCCGCCGGGAGGGGTTCGGCCGGGACCGGGTCCCCGACCTCCTGTTCGTGAACTACAAGGCGATCGACACGATCGGCCACCTGTTCTCCGCCGACTCCCCGGAGATGCGGGACGCGGTCGCCTGGCAGGACGCCGACCTGCGGGAGCTCGTGGGCTTCCTCGACCGAGAGGTGGGGGCGGGGCGGTGGGCGATGGCGCTCCTCGCGGACCACGGGACGAACCGGGACCCGGCGGTCTCGGGCGCGTTCCAGATCGACATCCGGGCGCTCGAGCGGGAGGTCGATGAGGCCTTCGACGACGGCGATGGGGTCCCGCTCGTCCAGGACGCCCGGCCCACGCAGATGTGGCTGGACCCGGGGGAGCTGGCCGACGCCGGCGCCACGGCCGAGGACGTGGCGGCCTTCATCTGGTCCCTCACCAAAGCCGACGTCCCGGCCGGGGCGGAGCGCCCGGTCCCGGCGGACGAGGCCGAGGATCCGGTGTTCGCCGCGGCCTTCCCGTCGTCTATCCTGGCGGGGCTCCCCTGCCTCCCCGAGGTGGGTCGGAGCACGTCCTGACGGAGGAGGGGACGCCGTGGCGGTGACGACGGAGGCCCCGGCGGGGCGGGCGGTCGCGGCCGGGGGCCGGGGCCGGCTGGGCCACCCCGCGGTCCTGCTCGGGGCGGCCGGCGTCCTGCTCGTGCTGTTCGGGTGGGGGTTCCTCCGCGACCCGACGATCACCGCGCCCACGCGCGACCCCGCCTGGTACACGTGGCGGGCCGGCGTGATCGCCGAGGCCGACCCCGCGGCCGTCCTGCGGGACTGGGGGCCGTTCTCGATGTTCTCCGGCGGCTACCGGGTGGCCGTGCCGCTCACCGGCGCGCTCCTCGAGGGGGTGGCGGGGGTCTCCCGGTACACGTTCAGCGGGCTGCTGATGGTCGGGCTGCCGGTCCTCGCGGGCCTCGCGATGGCGGCCTTCGCCTGGAGGCACCGCCCGGACCCGCTCCTCTACCTGCTCACGCTGCTCGCCTCGGCGGCCCTCTTCCTCACCACCCCCTACGTCGGCTACCTCGACAACGTCGCGGTGCTCACGCTGCTCGCGCTCCTCCTCGCGTTCCTCGGGCCCGCGCGGACCTCGTGGGGAGCTCGCTCGGCGGTGTTCCTGTTCGGGTTCGTGGCGGCCTTCACCCACCCCACGACCTGCGTGATCTTCGGCCTGGTCCTGCTCTCGGCCTTCGGGCTCCGCGTGGCGACGAGCCGGCTCTCGCTGGCCCGGGCCCTCGAGGTCCACGGGCCCGCCACGGCGGCCACCGGCATCGGGATGCTCTCCGGGCTCGCGCTCTGGGTGGCGGGGATCTGGGGCGTCGGGGGGCCCGCGCTCCTCAAGGACGCCGCGCTCCCGCCCCCCTACACGCGGGCCTTCTTCCTCGATCGGCTCTGGGAGTGGGTGGCGAGCCTCCGTCCGGTCGTGACGTTCCCCCTGATCGCGCTCGCGGTCGGGAGCGTGGTGTGGGAGGCCCGCCGACAGCGGGAGCCCGCCGACACGTACGGCGTGGTCTCGGTCCTCTACCTCTTGCCGCTGGTCGGGGTCCTGGGGTGGCTCGCGGGGAAGGTCTACCCCTACTACCGGTTCATGAACGCGACGACCGCCCCGATGCTCCTCGCCGGGCTCGGGGCGTGGGTGGCGGTCCGGTGGCTGCTCGACGGCCGGTGGGCCGCGCAGACGCGCCTGCGACGCGCGACCGGCCGGGCGGGCGCGGCGCTCGTGGTGCTCGCCCTCGTCTGGGTCTTCATCGCCGGGTTGCGCGTCTGGACCCGGCCGGGGAACCAGTGGGCCGACCAGGGGACCCGCGTGGCGCTCGCGGCGGTGCGGGGGCTCGTGGCGGCGATGCCCGACGACCACCCGATCGTCTTCGTGAACGACTTCCGCGACGACATGGTGGCCTACGGGTGGTCGAAGACCTACCTGAACGTCGAGCGGACCGGCCTGCCCGGGGAGGCCATCCTCCGCTCGTTCGCCTACTTCGGCGACGTGGACGCGTTCCTCGCAGGGAGGCCGACCGTGAAGACCGACCCCACGTACGACCGGGTCTCGCGGGCGTTCTGGGAGGAGCTCCATCCCCCGGCGGGCGGGGAGGGCTCCGGCGTGCCGGACGCCCAGCCCGGCGGGCTCGACGCGTACGACGCGCCGCCCGTGGTCGTGGTGATCGGGCGGTTCAACCAGGGGACCGAGAACGCCGAGCCCTTCGAGACCGGTTCCCTCCCCCGGGGGTGGGAGCCGATCGGCGAGGATGCCGCGGTGGTCACGGGACCGGGGCTCGCGAGCCCGAGCCCGGAGGCGCTGGAGGCCGCCCGCGCGGCGGGGGAGCGCCAAGCGCGGGCGTTCGCGGAGCACCCCGGGCTCCTCGGGGAGCCGCTCCACCTCCTCCGGGTGCTCCTCGGGCTCGCGGCGGTGCTCCTCCTCCCCGGGCTCCTCGCCGCCCGGTGGTTCGAGGTCCGGGACTTCCCGAGCCGGCTCGCGCTCGTGCCCGGGCTGTCGCTCGCGATGGTGGTCGCCGCCGCGATCCTGGTGGTCGCGGTGACCCGCTCCTCCTTCGGGCCGGGGGAGGCCTGGGCCTCGGTGGGCCTGGCGACGGCGGCGGGGGCCGGCCTCGAGGGGCTCGCGCGCCGCCGCGACGCGGGCCGGGGACGGGTGGGGCCCGCCCTGAACCGGTTCCTCACCGGGCTGTTCTCGGCCTTCTCGAACCGGGCCTTCGCGTTCCTGATGGGGGCCCAGTTCCTCGCGGCGCTCGGGGACGGGATGGTCCAGGGCTCCCTGGCGAAGTCCATCGCGTTCCAGGGACGGCCGGGCTTCGATCTCACGACCGCCCCCTCCACCCGCTACCTCCTGGCGCTGGTCCTGCTCCTCTACGTGCCCTACACGTTGCTCTCGCCCCTCGTGGGGGCCTTCATCGACCGCTACGACCGGCGGCGGCTGCTCGTGGCCTCGAACCTGCTCCGGGCGGCGGCGGTGGCGGCGGTCGTGCTCGCGGGCCTCGACCGGGTCCCGGACGCGGCGATCATCGCCGCGATCCTCCTCGCGCTGGCCTGCGGGCGGATCCTCCTCGCGGTGAAGTCGGCCGGGCTGCCGGCGGTCCTCTCGGGGCGGGACCTCCTCCAGGGGAACGGCCTGTCGCAGGCGGGCGGCGCGATCTTCCAGGTGGTGGGCGGGGGGATCGCGCTCGTGGGGGCGGCGGTCCTCCCCGCGGGCGTAGTGGGCCTGGCCGGCGCCGCGGTCTACGGGGCGGCGGCCCTCGCCGCCCGCCGGGTGGAGCGGCTCTCGGTGGAGCGGCGCGAGGTCCGGTTCGCGGACGAGGTCCGGCGGGTGCTCCGCGACGTGGCCGAGGGCCTCCGCGAGATCGCCCGGCGCCCGGCGGCGGCGCTCGGCCTCTCCGCCTTCCAGGCCCTGCGGATGGAGGTGTTCGGGTTCGTGGCCCTGGTGTTCGCGCTCGAGGCCCGCCACCTGCTCGCGGGGAGCGGGGCCGACCGCCTCGTGGTGGCCGTCGCGGGGGGGACCGGCGCGGTCGGGGCGGGCCTCGGGCTCGTCGCCGGCCAGCTCCTCAAGGACCGGCTGGCGCCGGTGCGGCTCCTGCTCGCGTCCATGGCGACGATCGGCGCCGGGGTTATCGCGTTCGGCGGGGTGCCGACGCTCCTGGGGTTCTCCGCGCTCACCTTCGTGGGCGCGCTCGGGTTCTTCCTGGGCAAGATCTCGGCCGACACGATCATGCAGCAGGCCCTCCCCGACCGGTTCCGGGGCCGGGGCTTCAGCCTCTTCGACATCGCCTACAACCTGGGGTGGATCCTTCCGGCCCTCGTGCTGTTCCTGGTGTGGCGGGAGGACCGGGTGCGCGAGATCCTGCTGGCCTCGGGGGTCGTCTTCCTCGCGGCCACCGCGGCGGTGGCGGCCTGGGCCCGGCGGATCGCGCCCCACCTCGCGCCCACCGACGACCTCGCCGAGGCCGAGCTCGCCGAGGGCGTCCGGTGAGTCCGCGGCCGACCTCCGGTCCGCTCCGTCCGGGGGGCCCGTCGCTCGCCACGGATGGATCGGGCCAGCCGGTGGCGATGCTTGCGCCTCTGCGTAGCCGCAAGGTATAGTCGCGGCCGACCGAGGACGGAGGGACCGGCATGCCGATCCAGCACGCGGTGCTCGCGCTCCTCGCCGAGCGGCCCTCGCACGGCTACGAGCTGCGCGCGAGCTTCGAGCAGGCGATCGGGCCCCAGTGGGGCGAGCTGAACATCGGGCACCTGTACCAGGTGCTCGAGCGGCTCGTGCGGGACGGGTTCGTCACGTTCCGGGTGGTCCGCCAGACCGACCGTCCGGACAAGCACATCTACCGGATCACCGAGCGGGGGCGGGCCGAGCTCGAACGGTGGCTCGCCGAGCCGTTCGTCCGTGCCGGGGGCTATCGGGACGACTTCTTCCTCAAGCTCTTCGCCGCCTCGCGCCTCGGGGCGGATCGCCTCCGGGAGGTCGTCAGGATCCAGCGGGAGGCGTACCTACGGGAGCTCCGGGCCCTGGGGGAGCTCCGGTCGCGACACCGCGACGACCCGCTGGTGGGCCTGCTGATCCAGGCCGCGGTCCTGCACACGCGGGCGAACCTCAAGGTGGCTGATCTCGCCGGGGAGGACGCGGAGCGGATCGCGGGCACGGCCCGGGCGGCCACCGGGGAACCGGCGACCGGCCGTCGAACCGCCGAGGAACCCGCGGCCCGCGGCCGCGCCGCGCGCTGAGCCTCACTCCCCCGGTCCCGGGCGGTTGATCCGGTCGAGGACCTCGTCCGGGCTCTCCGCATCCGAGAGGTCCACGTCGTCCACGACCCGCCCGTCCTGGAGCCGGAGGATCCGGTCGCAGCGGCTCGCGACGAGGGGATCGTGGGTGGCGAGGATGATCGTCATCCCACGCTCGCGGCGGAGCGCGAGGAGGAGGTTCACGATCTCGATGCTGGTCTCGGAGTCGAGGTTCCCGGTGGGCTCGTCGGCGAGGAGCAGGCCGGGATCGTTGATCAGCGCGCGCGATCGCCACCCGCTGCTGCTCGCCGCCGGAGAGCTCGGAGGGGAGGGAGCGGGCCCGTCCCTCCAGGCCGACCCAGCGGAGCAGCTCGAGGGCTCGGGCCTCCTTCTCGAAGTCCACGCGGAACGGGAGGACCGGCGCGATCACGTTGTCCAGCGCGGTGAGCGCCGGGAGCAGGTGGAACCGCTGGAACACGAACCCGATCGTTCGGCGGTACGCGGCCTGCTCCTTCCTCGAGAGCCCCGTCACCTCGCGGTCGCCGACGAGGATCCGCCCCTCGTCGGGGTCGTCCATCGCCCCCACGACGTGGAGGAGCGTGGACTTCCCCGAGCCGGACGGCCCCATGACGGCCGCGACCTGGCCCGACGGCACCGCGAACGTCACGCGGTCCAGGGCGGTCACCGTGACCGCGGTGTCGGACCGGTAGGTCTTCGAGACGTCCTCGACCCGTACCTCGAACCCTTCCATCGCTCCTCCCGCTCATTCCTCCGCCAGGGCCCGGGCGGTCGCCGTCCGCCCGAGCGCGAGGGCGGGGACCGTGGAGGCGAGCAGGGCGAGCACCACCCCGCCCCCCGCGGCCGTGGCCCCCGAGAGGAGCGCCGCCGCCCCGCCCCCGAGGAGCAGGCCGGCCGCGGCGCCCACCGCCGCCCCCGGGACCGCCCCGAGCGCCCCCACCCCCGCCGCCTCCAGGGCGAGGAGGAGGCCGAGGTGCCGCCCGGACCACCCCGAGGCCCGGAGGAGGGCGAGCTCGGGGGCCCGCTCCCGGAGGTTCAGGGCGAGGACGTCGGCGACCGAGGCCGCCCCCAGGACCCCGGTGAGGGCGGCCGAGAGCAGATCCACCCCCCGGACCTCGAGGGAGATTGCCCGCCCCAGCAGGGTCCCCACGAGCACCCCCCGGAACCCGAGCTCCACCGAGAGGAGGAAGGCCAGGGCCCCGGCGCCGACCAGGAGGCCCGCCGAGCCCACGATCGCCCGGGAGGGGAGGCGGAGGAGCTCGGCCAGGGCCATCGAGGGCAGGCGGCGGACCGCCCGGAGCCCGGCCCGGGGGTGGGCCGGGGGCCGGACCGCGTCGAGCGGGCTCCCCCGGGCGGCCCGCAGGGCCGGGGCGAGCCCCGAGGCCAGGGCGAGCGCGAGCCCCACCGGGGGCACCAGGAGGACCCGGGGGAGGCCGACCTCGAGGCCCAGGGCCCGCCCGAGCGCCAGGGCGAGCCCCGCCCCGGCCGCCCCCGCCGCGGCCCCCACCAGGGCCAGCTCCCCGAGGACCGCCCGGGCGAGCCTCCCCCCGTCCCAACCCAGGCAGAGGAGGGTCCCGAGCTCGGCCCGGCGGGCCCGGACCGAGGCCAGGGCCCCGTTGGCGAGGAAGAACCCCGCGGCGAGGAGCACGAGGAGCGAGAGCGCGAGGCTCTTGCGGTCCAGGGCCTCGAGGTAGCGGACCGCCACCCCCTTCTCCACCCAGGGCTCGGAGAGGAGCAGCCGGGGCCGGCCGAACCGCCCCGGGGGCAGCTCCACGAGCATCGGGCGGGGGGAGGAGCCGGCGGTGATGTCGACGGCGAGGCCGGTCCGGCGATGGATCAGCTCCGCCACCCGGCGGATCCGTTCCCGGGAGAGGGGGTCGGGGCCGGCGACCCCCGCCACCCGGACCCGGATCGCGCTGATGGGGGCGGAGGGGTCGGCGCCCTGGAACGTGCGGAGGAGATCCCGGGCGGCGTCGATCGTCGTGAAGAGGAACGGCGGCTGCGAGACGTAGTCGCCGAGGTTCATCGTGGGCAGGAGCGGCCTCCCCCCGAGCGCCTCCCGGCTGGCCCGGTCCGCGGGGAGGGCGACGGGCGGGTAGTAGGACTCGAGCGGGACCCGGGAGAGCGGACTGAACCCGGGGAGCCGCTCGGGGTCGAACCGGCCAACCACCCGGAGCTGGGCGGCGACCGTGCAGCCGCCCAGGCGCTGGCTGCAGGGTGCGTGGTACCCGCGGAGCCCGCGGAACTGGACGTCCTCGTTGCCTGGCGGCGCGGGGAAGAACGGGCTCTGGGCGGGGCTCTCCCAGACGGCGTCAGGGTTCTCGACGGCGAGCGCGCGGAGGCGCCCCGGCGTCTCCGCGTAGCGGACGGGGGCGGCCGTCCAGAGGTCGGCGACGGAGAGCCCGCCCAGGTCGCGAAGCATCGAGCGGTACAGGTCCTGAGGATCCATCGTGACCCGCCCCACCGCGCGGCCGGGGAGGGAGGTGATCAGCTCGAACGCGCGCCGGGATCCGAGGAGGGTGGGGAAGCGCGCGCCCGGCGGGATCGCGAGGCGCTCGACCTCCGCCACCAGGCCCTGGTCCACGTACATGCGGGAGCTCGCGATCACGGGGATCTCGACCTCGGGGGCGGCCGTCTCGGCCACCTCCCCCTCCCGGAGGAACCTCCCGCCAACCACCGCGCGGTCCAGGCCGACGAGCCGGGCCTCCTGCAGCGGGTCGATCCCGGCCAGCAGGATCGGGAACTCGGCGTCGGTGGCGGTCCCGACGCCTCGGGGGAAAGGCTGGAGGTTGAACCTTCCCAGGCGAGGCGACCTCCCGGAGAAGCACTGCAGGTAGGTGTTCGCCGGGTCCGCGCCGGAGTACGGCGTGCGCTCGGGCCGCGGCGCGCCCTCGAGGAAGCCGCCCGGGCACACGGGGACGGGCTCCTGCGCCCCCGGGACGACCTCTGCCAGGGTGCGGAGCGTGCCGAACGGCGGCGGGATGGCGACGAAACGGTGACGCCGCGTGTAGTACACGTACAGGTCGCCGCCCGGGTACCGCGAGGTCCCGTTGGCGAGCCACGTCGTCCGGACCCGGTACAGCTGGACCGGTTCATCGTCGAGGTGGCGGTCGATCCGGATCGGGACCCGGTGGATCGGGATCACGTAGCCGAGGTTCGCGATGGGCGCGGCCACCTCGACCCCGGGGACGTCGAGCACGCGACGCCACTGGTCGACGGTGATCCCGCCGTACGCGCCGCTGAGGAAGTTGGCCTGCACGAGCTGATGCTTCCGCTCCAACCCCGTCCGGCTTCCCGGCGGCCGGACCAGGATGTCGTAGGCAGCGCGGAAGTGCTCCCGGACGGTGCCGACCACCCGCAGCTGACTCGTGCTGACGGCGGAGGTGAGCAGGACGAAGCTCGCCGCGGCCGCGAGGGTCCCGAGCCCGAGGGCCGCAACACGGCCGGGGCGCCCCCTGATCTCGCGCCAGATGAACCGCCCCATGGGCCGTCGGCGCCCCTGTGATCAGCAGCAGTTCGCGACCTGGAAACAACCGCCCGCCGTGCGGCAGCCGGTGCAGGTCGAACACCCCGCCCGGATGCACCGGTACCGGGCCTTCCCGAAACCGCATCCGCTGCAGTCGCACGCCTGGCAGTCGACGCAGCACGTGCAGGCGGCCTCCGGGTCGTCCGCGGCCAGCGCCCCAGATCGCCCGAGTCCCACGAGCCCCAGGCCCGCTCCGAGCGTGACGGCGAGCCGACGCAGGAAGCGCCTGCGGTCGATCCGTGCCGCAGCCGACGCCCCGATCATGGTCATCCCTCCCTCTCAGACCCCTCCATCGCCCCCACCGGCGGTCCCTCCCCGCGCTGGCGTTCGGCGCGCCCACGGCCTTCCTCGACCTCCGCGATGATGATCCGCTCGGCCATCTCTCTCAGGTGGTCGATCGCGTTCGGGGTGCTCCGCTCGACCACGACTCCCCGCGCATCGAACGCGATCGCGTTCGGGCGGACGGAGCTCCGGAAGCTCCTGGGCAGGGACGTCGCCTCGGGGTTGATAGTCACGATCCAGCCGGGCAGCCGCTCGCGTGCCTCGGTGGTTCCCTCGATGAGCACGTACAACGGAACCGGGAGCGGGGGCCCGTCGTCGTCGGAGAGCTCGTCGAGGAGCGCCCGGCAGGGCGCGCAGTCGACGTCGAGGAAGAGGAAGATCCCTGGGTGGCCGCGGACGTCGGCGTCGGAGACCGTGCCACCAGCCGCGGTCGTCGCTTGGAAGGAAGGCAGCGGCGACCCGACGGGCAAGCCGTGGAGCGGCGCGAGGCCCTCCGCGTCGAGGAGGAGGGTCTCCACCCGCTCGAGGATGCCCCCCAGCTGGCGGATGAGGCCTAGGACGAGCACGAGGGTGACGAGCGCGGCGAGCGACACAGCGACGAACGCAGCGATCCACGCCCCGCTCACCCTCGACCTCCGATCACGTGATCGAGACGGCGTGCCAGTCGGGCCGTCTCCCCGAGGGGCGCGACGAGGACGGTGGCCGTCCAGGCCGTGACCATGACCGGGAGCATCTCGGCGGTGGGCGACGGTGCGCGGGGCCCTTCGGGGGCGGCGGCGAGCTCGACGACCGCGACGAAGGTGGCGGCCCCCGCGAGGAGGACGTTCCTCGCGACGAGCGTCCAGGAGATCGTCCGGCTGCCCGATAGGCCTGCGCAGCCGCAGTCGAACCTGCGGCCCCGCGCGAGGTTCAGCGCCACCGCGACGGCGAACCCCGCGAGCAAGGCCGCGGCCGCCAGGGCGGCGAGACCGGCGGCGGGCCTCGCCAGTAGCAGGGTTCCGGTGGCGATCTCGAGGAGAGGGAGCACGCGCGCCAGGACCGGGATCGCGCGCCGTGGAAGCAGCCCATAGGCGCCGATCGCTCGAGCGAAGCGGTCGGGAGCCGTGAGCTTAACGGCCCCCGCGACGACGAAGATGAGGCCGAGCGAAGCACGGACGCCGAGCGCGATCACCTCCACGGGTTCCTCGGTCGCAAGCTACCTCGTGACCGTCTATCGGTCAACGCCTGCCGGTCGACCATGCGACTCGACCGGTCCGGTGGGCTCCGGACGAGCGCGCCCCTCCGTGATCCGCCTCCGAGGAGGTCGTCAGGAGGCTCGAGGCCCGGCGTGGCACGACGAGCGCGCGATCAGCGGGAGGTCGGAACGAGCATCGACTCCTCCGGGAGCGGTCGCCCTCGCCGTTCGACGAGCATCTCCGCCGCCATCCCAGGTAAGGTACGCGCCGTGCGGGAGGGAGGGACGTGCCCGAGCTCGTGACCGAGGACGCGGTGCTCCACGTCGAGGTGGACGGGGAGGGGGAGCCCGTCACCGTGCTCGCCCACGGGCTCACCAACAACTGCAGGGAGCTCGCGGCCTTCACCGGGTTCGTCCCCGGGACCAAGGTCCGGTTCTGCTTCCGCGGCCACGGGCACTCCAGCGCCCCCGAGACCGGCTACCGCTTCGCCGACCTCGCCCGGGACGTGGACGCCGTGGCCCGGGCCTACGGGGCGACCTGCGCCGTGGGGACGTCGATGGGGGCCGGCGCGATCTCGAACCTCCTCTGCCGGGAGCCCGACCGGTTCGAGCGGCTCGTGTTCCTGCTCCCGGCCGGGCTCGACGTGCCGTTCCAGCACAAGGACCGGTTCCTCGAGACCGCGGCGGCCATCGAGGGGAAGACGCCCGAGGAGCTCCTCCGGGCGATCGTCGAGGACCCGGCGAGGCTCGGCCGCTACCTCGAGACGCCCTGGCGGCGGGCGGTGGACGAGGCGCTCTGGGAGCATCTCCACCCGGAGGGGCTCGCGCGGGCCATCCGCGAGGTGATCGAGGACTTCCCCGTCCCCGACCGCGAGCTGCTCCGCCGGGTCGAGGCGCCGACGCTCCTCGTCTGCGTGGAGGGGGACCCCATCCATCCCGCCGAGCTGGGCCGGATCCTCGCGGACCTGATGCCGAACGCCGAGCTCCTCCTGTTCCCCGACGAGGGCGCGCTCTTCGGGGCGATCCCGGAGCTCGTGGGGAAGGTCTCCGCGTTCCTCGCGGGGGCGGCGTGAGCGAGGGAGGCCGGCGGCCGTGACGGAGGCGCTGCCTGGGACCGCCGCCGGGATGGCCCGGGCCGTGGCCCGGCGGGAGGTCTCGCCGGTCGACCTCGTGGCCGCGGCGCTCGCACGCCTCGAGCGGTGGGAGCCGGTCACGAACGCCTTCAGCGTCGCGGAGCCCGAGGACGCGCTGGACCTGGCCCGGGCCGCGGAGCGGGCGCTCGCGGAGGGCGTGACCCCCGGCCCGCTCCACGGCGTCCCGGTGGCGGTGAAGGACCTCTTCGACGTCCGCGGCTGGGAGACCACGGGCTGCTGCCGGGCCTACGAGGGGAGCATCGCCCGGGCCGACGCCGCCCTCGTGACCCGCCTCCGCTCGGCGGGGGCGATCGTGGTCGGGAAGACGAACCAGCACGAGCTGGCCTGCGGGGCGACGAACGTGGTCTCGGCCTGCGGCCCGACGCGGAACCCCTGGGACCCGGCGCGGATCACCGGCGGCTCGAGCGGGGGCTCGGGGGCGGCGGTCGCGACCGGCGTCGTCCCGATCGCCCTCGGCACAGACACCGGCGGCTCGATCCGGATCCCCTCCTCGTACTGCGGGTGCCTCGGGCTCAAGCCGACGACGGGCCGCCTCCCGACCGAGGGGATGATGCCGCTCGCCCCCTCCCTGGACTGCCCGGGGCCGATGACGGGGACCGTGGAGGACCTGGCGCTCGCATGGGCGGTCCTCGCCGGTCGGGACGCGTCCGGGCTCGAGCCGAAAGCCCCGGCCCGCGTGGGGGTGCTGGGCGGGTGGTTCGCCCGCGCCCGGGCCGACGAGCTCGCGGCGGTCAGGGCGGCGGCGGAGGCCTTCGCCGCGGCCGGCGCGGAGCTCGTGGAGCTGCCGGGCGAGGGGATCGAGGACGTGTTCGAGGTCTGGCGGACGCTCGCCTGGGCCGAGTTCGCCGATCACCACCGTGGGCTCCTCGAGCGGACCGAGCTCCTCGGGGAGCGGACCGCGATGGCGCTCCGCTTCGGGGCGGGGAGGACCCCCGAGCAGCGGGCGGCGGCGCGGGCCCGCGCGGCGGAGATCCGCGGCTGGTTCCTCGAGCGGCTGAGCGGCGTCGACGTGCTGCTCGCGCCGACCACGCCGACCCCAGCGCCCCCGGCCGAGGCGGACGAGGTGGAGGTGGCGCCGGGGGTCGGGGTGGACGTCCACCGAGGTGGGCCGGCCTGGTGCACGGAGCCCGTGAACCTCTCCGGGCTCCCCGCGCTCGCGATGCCCGCAGGCCCCTCCGAGGAAGGTCTCCCGCTCTCGGTCCAGCTCGTCGGGCCCGAGGACGGCGAGCCGCTCCTCCTCGCCTGGGCCCGGTTCCTCGAGGAGGCCGACCCCCGCTTCCGGGCCGCGCGACCAGGGCCCCCGCCCGGTCCGGCGGGGAGCGACGCTTCGGGGGAACTCGGACCGGATCAGCGAACCGAGACGTGATCAGGATACAGGTCCGATGATCCAGGCCGAGATCACGACCCATCTCTGGTACGATCTCAGCTGTGAACGAGATCCTCGTCCCGTTGTCCGAGGCGAAGGCCCGGTTCCACGAGCTGGTCCGCGAGCTCTCCGAGCGGGAGGTGCTGCTCCTCCGCCACGGCCGGCCGGTCGGCGTGATGATGGGCTACGACGCCTACCACGCGCTCCTCGAGCGGCTCGAGGAACTCGAGGACCGGCTCGCGGTCTTCGAGGCTCGCGAAGAAGGGGAGGACGCGCGGACGGCCTGGGCCAAGGTGAAGGTGGAGGCCGGTCTCGACGCGTGAGATGGCCTACGAGGTCGACCTGTCCTCGCGAGCGGCGCGTGAGTTCCTGAAGCTCCCGAGACCGGTCCAACGGAGGCTCGCCCAGAAGATCGACCTCCTCGCGGAGGATCCTCGCCCGCCGGGTGCGGAGAAGCTGGTGGGCCTGGACGCCTTCCGGATCCGGGTCGGCGACCACCGGATCGTCTACCTCGTCGACGACCGTTCGCGCGTCGTGACCATCGCCCGGATCGGCCACCGGCGGGACGTGTACCGCCGCGGGCCGTGAAAGCACGGGCGCGCGCTGGCCCCTCCGGGCATGGGGAGGGCCGGGCAGGCGTTGAACGAAGAGTGGACGAGCTCGAGGAGTTCCGGCGGGAGAAGGATCGGTTCTTCCGGGAGGACCCGCGCTCCCCGCTCACGCCGGAGCAACGGGCGGCCTTCACGGGCCTCGCCTACTACCCGGAGGACCCGTCGCTCCGGATCGAGGCCGTCCTCGACACCGACGTCGACCGGGACGAGGAGGTCCGGATGGCCACGACCACCGGCGGTGAGCAGGTCTACCGGCGGGCAGGGGTGGTCCGCTTCGAGGTCGAGGGGCGCCCGGCGCGCGTGACGCTCTTCTCGTCCGAGGGGATGCCCGACCTGTTCCTGCCGTTCCGCGATGCCACCTCGGGGAGGGAGACGTACGGCGGTGGCCGCTACCTCGAGGTGCATCCGCCGGACCCCGACGGCCGGGTCGTGGTGGACCTCAACCTCGCCTACGACCCCTACTGTGCCTACAACGCGCACTGGAGCTGCCCGCTGCCGCCCCGGGAGGACTGGCTCGACGTCCCGATCCGGGCCGGGGAGAGGGACTTCCCCGCCTCGAAGCTCCCTTGAGAGCCCTCCGGCTCCTCGCGGGAAGCCGGGTTCCGGATCCCACCCGGCTGCGCGCCCGATCCCCGGCGGCGGTGATCTGAGGCAGGGGCTTGACCGCGCCGACCGACCGCGGGTGGGGTGGATCCGACCTCTGGGATGGAGATATCCGACCGTGATCCGAACCCGGTGCGCGGCCTCGTGGGGATCATGATCCCCGACCGGATCTGCTGTACCTCTGCCCGCCCCCGTGGGCGCGGGCCTGGCGCCGGAGAGGCCGGACCCGCCTGATCCCGCCGTCCGCCGGGTTCCCCAGGGGGCGGGCCCCTGAGCCCTATCGGCGATCACCCGCCCGTAGGGGCGGTCACGCGTCAGGAGGGGACGATGGCCCTGCTCGACGAGTTGCTCGACGGTAACCGCCGGTACGCCGAGGCCTTCGACCGGGGGGACCTGTCCAGCCCGCCGGCCCGGGGGCTCGCCGTGCTGACCTGCATGGACGCGCGTCTCGAACCCCTCGCCTTCCTGGGTCTAGACCTGGGCGACGCGCACGTGATCCGCAACGCCGGCGGCCGGGCTTCGGACGAGGCGATCCGCTCGCTGATCATCTCGTCCCACCTGCTCGGGACGAGGGAGTACGTCGTCGTGCACCACACCGACTGCGGGATGCTCACGTTCTCGAACGAGGAGCTCCGCGAGCGGCTCCGCGAGGCGACGGGCGCGGACCCCTCCGGGATCGACTTCCTGCCGTTCTCCGACCTCGACGAGAGCGTCCGCGAGGACGTGCGGCGGATCCAGGCGTCTCCCTTCATCCCGGCGGACGTGGCCGTCTCCGGGCTCGTCCACGACGTCCGGACCGGGATGGTGCGGCGGGTCGTGGGGCCGACCCAGGTCCGGGCGGCCTAGGGGCTGCCGGTCCGGGGATCCCGATCGGACGGCGTGGCCGCGGCGGGTGCGGGGCCGCCGGGCGGGGACCGATCCCAACCCGGCCGCGGCCCCGGCCCGTCCGGTAGGCTGCCCGGTCGTGACCGAGGAGATCGCCGCCGTCGACGCCTACGCCCGGGAGGTCGAGGCCACGGTCCTCGAGGCCTCGCCCAGGGGGGTCGTGCTCGACCGGACCGTCTTCTACGCCCGGGGCGGGGGCCAGCCCGGGGATACCGGGTGGCTCCGGTGGGAGGGGGACGAGGCCCGCGTCGTGGATACGATCCGGCGGGACGGCCGGCCGCTCCACGTCCTCGAGGGTCCGCCGCCGCCCGCCGGGACCCGCGTCCGGGCGGGGATCGACTGGGAGCGCCGCCACCTCCTGATGCGCACGCACACCGCCCTCCACGTCCTCTCCGCGGTCGTGTGGCGGAGCCATGGGGCCAAGGTCACCGGCGGGAACATGGAGCCTGGGGTGGCCCGGATGGACTTCGAGCTCGAGGCCATCTCGGCGGACCTCGGCCGACGGGTGGAGGAGGAGCTGAGCGCGCTCCTCGCCGAGGACCGCCCGGTGCGGGTGCGGTTCGTGCCCCGGGCCGAGGCCCTCGCCGACCCGGACCTGGTCCGGACCAAGGTGAACCTGATCCCCGAGCACGTGGACCCCATCCGCGTGGTCGAGATCGAGGGGATCGACGTGCAGGCCGACGGCGGCACCCACGTCCGCTCCACCGCCGAGGTCGGGCGGGTGCGGGTGGTGAAGACCGAGAGCAAGGGCCGGGCCTTCAAGCGGATGCGGATCGAGGTTGACCCGGCCTAGCTCCCCCGCCCGGCTCGCGGGCCGGACCGAGCTCGCCGGCGGAGGCCTGATCGCGCTGGCCTCGGCCCAGTTCGGGGTGGTGGTGGTGCTCGGGAAGACCGTGCTCGAGGGCGGGCTCGCCCCACACGCGCTCCTCGCGGTGCGGTTCGGGGTGGCCGCCCTGGTCCTGGCCGGGATCCTCGCGGCGCTCCGCCGCCCGCTCCTCGCCGCGCGGGGGGAGCGGCTCCGGCTCGCGGTCCTCGGCTCCGCCGGCTACGGCCTCGAGACCTGGTTCTTCTTCGCCGGGCTCCGACACGGGACCGCGGCCGCGACCACGCTGCTGTTCTTCACCTACCCGGTCTTCGTGGCGGTGGGCTCCTGGCTCCTCGGCCGGGGCGCGCCGGGGCGGGTCCTCGCGGCCTCCCTCGCGGCCGCCGTGGTGGGCGCCGCCGTCGTGGTCGGGACCTCCGGCGGGATCGCCGTGGAGCCCCTGGGCGCCGCCCTCGCCCTCGCCGCGGCGGCCACGTTCTCCGGCTACCTCCTCGGCGCCGAGGCCGTGCTCCGCCGCACCGACGCCCTCACCGGGGCGGTGTGGACCAGCGCCTTCGCCTCCCTGGCGCTCGCCGTCTCCTCCCTGGCCTCGGGGGCCGCCGTGCTCCCCGCCGAGGGATCCGACCTCTGGCGGATCGCGGGGATGGGCCTGGCCACGGCCGGGGCCTTCGTCTGCCTGCTCAACGGCCTGCGGCTGGTCGGCGCGGTCCGGGCCGCGATCGTCTCCGCGATGGAACCCCTCGCCGCGGCGGTCCTGGCCGCCGTCTTCCTGGGCGAGCGGATCTCCGCGGGGACGGCGGCGGGGGGCGCCCTGATCCTGGCGGGCGCGGTGGCGGCGAGCGTCGCCCGGGCCCGCCTCCCGGCCGAGCCCCCGGTCCCGTAGCCCTACCCCAGCGCCGAGGAGCGCACCGAGCACGGCGACCGGCAGGTACGCCACGATCCCGCCCAGGACGAGCGCCGCCCGCATCGCGGCCGGGATCGGCGAACGGGCGAGGCCCGGGTAGGCGACGGGCCCCGCGAACGGCACGAGGAGCACCGCGGCCATCCACCCCACCCGCGTCCCGGTCGAGAGCTCGGCGCGGCGCACCAGGCGCCACAGCGAGATCGAGACCCAGGCCGCGTACGCCCTGGTCGTCGCGGACGATCCCCGCCATGTTCCCCCGCCGCTCGGAGTTCAGGATCTGACCCGCACCGACTCCGGCAGACGCCGGGGGAGACCAGGACCAGGCCGCCGGGGCGGGCCGCGTCCCCCACGACCACCACCCCCGCCATCCCGATCCCCGGCGCCCCGTGGTAGGTGTGGGGCGAGCGCCCGACGTTCTCCCGCACCACCTCGGTGCCGGGGGCGACCCGGAGCACCTCGGGGTCGTAGACGTCGTCCAGCGCGCGGACCGCCTCGACGGGCGGCCCGCCCGCGGCCAGCGGGGCGAGCGCGAGGGGGGAGGGCCCCGAGGAGCGGGAGCAGCAGGCGGCGCCCCATCGCGCGCGGAGCCTAGCACCCGGCGGTAGGGTGGAGGCGATGGGTGGACCCGAGCGCCTCACGCACGTCGACGCCTCGTTCCTCTACCTGGAGCGGCCGGGGATGCCGATGCACGTCGGCGGGGTCTCGGTCCTGGATCCCTCGACCCGGCCCGACGGCCGCCTGCCGTTCGAGGAGGTCCGCCGGACCCTCGCCGCCCGGATCCACCTCGCGCCCAGGCTCCGCCAGCGGGTGCTCGAGGTCCCCCTCGGCCTCGCTAGGCCGGTGTGGGTCGACGACGAACGGTTCGATCTCGACTACCATCTCCGGCGCGCGGCGCTGCCCGCCCCCGGTGGGCGGGCCGAGCTGGCGGACGCCGTGGGGCGCGCGCTCTCCCAGCCCCTCGACCGGACCCGACCGCTCTGGGAGCTCCACGTGTTCGAAGGGCTCGAGGGCGGGCTCGCGGCCGTGCTCCTCAAGGTCCACCACGCGATGGCGGACGGGATCTCGGTGATGCGAGTGGCCCAGGCCATGTTCGACCTCGAACCCGAGCCCCGCCGGCCGGCGGAGCCCGAGCCGTGGCGCCCGACCCCCCCGCCGTCGCCGGGCGCGCTGGTCCGCGACGCGGTCCTGGAGGGCCTGGCCGACCCCGCCGACGCCCTCCGCCGGGCCGCCCTCGCGCCTCGCGTCGCCGCGGCGGGCGTCGCGGGCGTCCTCGCCGGCGCGATCCGGATCCTGGGTATGGGCCCTCCGCCCCGCGGGCCGTTCGACGCGCCCGTCGGCACCGGGAGGCGCTTCGCGATGGCCGACGCCCCCTTCGAGCGGTTCCGCGCGATCGAGCGGGCCCTCGGCGGGACCGTGAACGACGTGGTCCTCACGGTGGTGGCGGGGGCGATCCATGACCTCCTCCGGGCCCGACGGGAGCCGACCCGGGGCCGGACCCTCCGGGTGATGGTCCCGGTCTCGCTCCGGGCCCGGGACGAGCGGGACCTCGTCGGCAACCGGATCGCGCCCGCCTTCGTCGACGTCCCGGTGGGCCCGATGTCGCCCCGGCGGCGCCACGCCGCCGTCCGCCGGGCGGCCGCCCACCTGCGCGGGACGGCGCTGGGCGCCGACGCCGTGCTCGGGCTCGGGGCCCTCGCCCCGCCCGTGCTGCTCGCCGCCGCGGCGCGCCTGGTCTCCCGCGGTCGGTGGTTCAACGTCGTGGTCTCGAACGTCCCCGCCCCCCAGGTGCCGGTCTACCTCTGCGGGGCCCGGCTGCTCGCGAGCTACCCGGCCATGCCGCTCGCCGAGAACGTCGCCCTCTCCATCGGGTGCACGAGCCTCGCGGGGACGATGGCCTTCGGCCTCACCGGGGACCGGGACGCGATGCGGGACCTCGACCGGCTGGCCCTCGCGATCGAGGAGCAGGTCGAGGCCCTCGCAAAGGCGGCCGGGGTCTAGGCCGGCGCCGGCGGCGTCCGACCGTGGCTACGCGGGCGTGGGGAGCGTCGGGGCCGGCTCGGAAAGCGGCGCGGGGAGCTCGTCGGCGAGCCAGGCCTCCATCCTCGCGAGCCAGCGCTCCGGGTCCTCGAGCTGCGGGATGTGCCCCAGGTCGGGGAAGATCCGCAGGCGCCAGGAGGGGTTCTCCACGACCGCCTGGCGCGCGTAGGCCACGGGGACCAGGGGGTCGCGCCGCCCGTGCAGGAGCAGCACTGGCGCGCGCACCCGGGCCATGAGGTGCCGGTAGGCCCTCGGGCGCCACAGCAGCCGGAGCAGCGAGCGGGCGGCCCCCACGAACGCCGCTGCGGCCTCGGGGTCGCGCGCGTGCTCCCGGAGGATCTCGGCGTGGGCCCGGACGACCTCCTCCCCGACGGCGCGGGGGTCCCCGGCCAGGATCCGGAACCCGATCCGGACCTGGAGCTCCGGCGGGACGCGGGCGAACCGCTGGGAGACCACGAACTCCCCCACCACGGGCACCTGGTAGAGCGTGAAGGAGCCCAGGGCGACCGGCGAGGGGACCGCCGCGCGCGAGACGGGGAGGGCCGGACAGGTGAGGACCAGGCCCTCGACGGTGTGGGGCTCGAGCGCACCCTGGAGGATCGCGAGGGTCCCCCCCATCGAGTTCCCGACGATCACGGCCCGCCGGCCGGCGACCTCCCGCACGAAGGCCGAGAGCGTGGCGCGGAGCGAGGCGAGCCCGGGGCTCCGCCCGGCGAGCGGGCTCCGTCCGAACCCGGGGAGGTCGAGGGCGAGGACCCGGCCGTGCACGGACAGGCCGGCGGCGACGAGCATCCAGTTCGCGTGGGAGCCCCCGAGCCCGTGGACGAGGACGAACGTGCGCCCCGCAGGCCCCTCCCACTCCACGTAGCGCACCGGCCCGTCGAGGTGGACGGTGCGGGGATCAGGCGGTCGGACCGCTCCGGGCACGGCCCAAGCGTACCGGGCGGGTCTCCCCGCGCGCCCGCGGCTAGCATGGCCGGTCGATGCGCGCCGAAGCCCCTGCTCGCAGCCCGAGCCGGCCCGTCCTCGGGCTCCTGCTGTTCCTGACGCCGCTGATCTGGGGCCTCACGTTCCCCGGGGCGAAGGTCGCCCTCGAGACCCTCCCGCTCCTCCCGTTCATGGCCTGGAGCCGGGGGCTCGGGTTCCTCGCGATCCTCGCCGCGTTGCCCGTGGTGGCCCGGGGGGAGCTCGGCCCGGGCGCGCTCCGCGAGGTGGCGGGGCCGGGCCTGGCCCTCGGCTCGCTGATGTTCCTCGGGTACTGGCTCCAGACCTGGGGCCTCCAGCTCACGACCGCCACGAACTCGGGGTTCATCACGGGGCTGTACGTCGTGATCACGCCGCTCTTGGGGCTCGTCCTGTGGCGCGAGCGCGTGCCGGCGGTGGGCTGGGCCTCGGCCGCCGTGGCGGTGGCGGGCCTGGCCCTGCTCGCGGTGCCCGGGCTCGGCGAGCTCCGCCCCAGGCCCGGCGACCTCCTCGTGCTGGCCGGGGCGGTGGCCTGGGCGGCCCACATCGCCGTCCTCGGGCGCCTCGCCCCCCGCTCGCAGGGCCCCCTCCTCTCGCTCGCCCAGATGGGGGTGGCGACCGGGCTCCACCTCCTCGCTTGCGTGGGCAGCGGCCTCCGGGTGGCCGAGGCCCTCGAGGTCTGGCCTCTCCTGGCCCTCACCGGGGTGCTCGGCAGCGGGCTCGCGTTCACCATCCAGGTCGTCGCGCAGCAGGAGGTGTCGGCGGCCCGGGCGGCGATCGTCCTGGCCGGGGAGTCGCTCGTCTCGGCGGCGTCCTCCGCGGTCTGGCTGGGGGAGCGCCTCGCGCCTCACCGCTGGGCGGGAGGCGTGCTGATCGTGGCCGCGATGGTCGCCTCGGAACTCGGGGCCCGCAGGCTGCCCGGCGAGCGGCTGGATCCCGCCGCGGTCCCCTGAGCAGCGGCCTCCTGCAGGGAAGGTCCGCCCCCCGCTGGGTGGGAGCCTTCGATCCGGGTGGGAGATCGAGGGCCCCACCCGCCCCGGGGGATGAACCGGGCGCTGCGCAGCGGCGGATACGAGGATGAGGGTGAGGGACGGGGCCGGGCCGAGGAGCTTGAACGGCCGTTCGAACCCCGCTTTACAGGGGGCAGCGGTTCGGATAGCATCGGGGCGGTCGGCCGTCAAGGCTCGTATCCGTCGCGCCCGACCACCAGACCCGCGAAGTCCGTAGGTCCGGTCCCGAAGACCACCCCGAGGGTCCACACGCACGGCCCGGAGGAGCTTCGAGGAGGAGAGTGAAGGAGAAGGATGGCAGAGCCCGCACGCCCGCTCGGCACCGACGACGCTGACGACCTCCGCCTGTACCTCGAGGCGGCGGCCCGGGAGCCGCTGCTCACCAAGGAGGAGGAGGTCGAGCTCGCGATGACCATCGAGCGCGGGAAGGAGGCGGAGGAGAAGCTCCGCTCCGGCCGGCTGCGCTCCGAGAAGAGCATCGCGAAGGCCCGGCAGCTCGTGAAGGAGGCGGAGGCCGCCCGCCAGCGGTTCATCATGGCCAACCTCCGCCTGGTGGTCTCCGTCGCCCGTAAGTACCAGGGCCAGGGTCTGCCGCTGCTGGACCTGATCCAGGAGGGGAACATCGGGCTCATGCGCGCCGTGGAGCTGTTCGACTGGCGCCGCGGCTTCAAGTTCTCCACCTACGCGACGTGGTGGATCCGCCAGGGGATCACCCGCGCCATCGCCGACCGCTCGCGGTCGATCCGGCTGCCGGTGCACATCCACGACCGCCTGCGGAAGCTGAACCGCACGCGCTTCCAGTTCGCGCAGGCCATGGGCCGGGAACCGACCCGTGAGGAGCTCGCGAAGGCCCTGGACACCACGGTCGAGGAGATCGACGACCTCACCGAGATGGGGCGGCGGGAGCCGGTGTCGCTGCAGGCGCCGGTCGGGGAGGACACGGAGCTCGGCGACCTGATCGAGGAGGTGGACTCGGAGTCCGCCTTCAACGAGGTCGAGGACCAGCTGCTCCGCGAGGAGATCGGCGAGGCCGTCGAGAAGGTGCTCGACGAGCGCGAGCGCCACGTGATCGCGCTGCGGTACGGCCTGGAGAACGGCCAGCCCCTCTCGCTCCGGGAGACCGGGAAGGTCCTCGGGCTCTCCGGGGAGCGCGTGCGGCTGATCGAACGCGAGGCGCTCCGGAAGCTCCGCGAGTCGAAGCTGATCAGCGCGGCGATGCTGTAGCCGGCGCGAGCCGCGGATCCCGTGGGCCAGCGGGTGGCCTACGCGAGTTCGCGGGCCCGCCCGACCTGGGCCGCGATCGCTTCCATCACGAGGTCCCGGAAGGCCGCGAGGTCGTCGCGGGAGGTCGGGTCGCCCGCGGGCTCGAGGGGCGGGCCCAGGGCCAGCGCCACCGGGGTCCGGAGGGGCGGACCGAAGCGGAAGCCGGACCTGGGCCACCGCGCCTGGGAGCCCCAGATGCCCAGGGGGACCACGGGCGCGCCTGCGGCGAGGGCGAGCCGCGCCACCCCCGTCCGGCCCCGAGCCAGCCCCGCCTCGGGGTCGGGGTTCACCTGGCCCTCGGGGAAGATCCCCACCAGGGCGCCTCCGCGGAGCGTCTCCACCGCCTCGTCCAGGGCGGCCTGGTGCTGCTCGCCGCGGCGGACCGCGATCTGCCCGAAGCGCCGGAGGAGGAACCCGTGGAGGGGACGGTGGAAGAACTCGGCCGCCACCAGGAACCGGATGGGCCGGGCGCGCTCGGCCGCGATCAGCGCCAGGAGGATCCCGTCGAGCGCGCTCACGTGGTTCGCGGCGAGGATGGCCGGTCCCTGCTCGGGGATACGCTCCCGCCCCACGATCCGGATCCGGAACGCGCGGTGCAGGAGCGGCCCGAGGACGGCGAGCCCGAGGCGCCACCACGGGCCCAGCCGATCGGCGCGTCCGCCCATGCGGGGAGCCTAGACGAGGAACGCGTGCCCCTGGGCCCCGGGGCGGGAGGCGCGCGCCCCGGCGGGCGCAGGGCCGCTACCGCCGCCACCGTAGCCCGGGGCGGTGGTCGTGAGGGAGGGGCGACGATGGAGGGGTTCGACGTCGGCGTGGTGGGGGCGGGCATCCACGGGGCCTCGGCGGCCTTCCACCTCGCCTCCCGCGGGGTGCGGTGCGCGATCTTCGAGCGGACCGTCCCGGCCGGGGGCCCAGAACCGGCTGAAGATCGCCACCGAGCTCCTCACGCCGGAGGAGGCGGCGGCCCGCTTCCCGGACTTCGACCTGGAGGGGATCGGGGTCTGCGCGTTCGAGCGGGACGCCGGGTACGCCGACCCCACCGGGGCCACCGCGGGGCTGTTCCGGCGCCGCCCCGGCGCCGCCCCCGTCGGGTGGTCGCTCCGCCCGCGGGGCGCCATGATGGGGGAGGCCCGCGGCTTCGGCCGCGGGCGGATGCGTTCGGGGGATATGGCGGGAGCCTCCCACCGATGGTGCACGACCGTTCCCCGGCGCCCGGAACCCAGGAGGGGCGATGATGACCAACGCCATCGAGACGGAGGATCTCGCGAAGCGCTTCGGACCGGTGCGGGCCCTGGACGGGATCGATCTCTCGGTCCGGGAGGGCACCGTGTTCGGTCTGCTCGGCCCCAACGGCGCGGGGAAGACCACGATGGTGCGGGTGCTCTCGACCCTCCTCCGGCCCGACCGGGGGCGGGCGTGGGTGGGCGGGCACGACGTGGTCCGGGAGGCGGACCGGGTCCGGAGGCTGATCGGGCTCACCGGCCAGTACGCGGCGGTGGACGAGCTGCTCTCGGGGCGGGAGAACCTCTCGATGCTCGGTCGGCTCCTCGGGATGCGGGGGGCGGAGGCGCGCCGGCGCGCCGACGAGCTGCTCGAGGCCTTCGGGCTCGCGGAGGCCGCCGGGAGGCTGGTGAAGACCTACTCCGGAGGCATGCGGCGCCGGTTGGACCTGGCGGCGAGCCTCGTGGGTCGGCCCCGCCTCCTCTACCTCGACGAACCCACCACGGGGCTCGACCCGCGCAGCCGGCCGACCCCGCGGATCTGGCCGCCACCCGCGCGATCCTCGAGGCATACGCGCGGGAGGACGACGGCGTCCACGCCGACGGGCAGCTCGTGGCCGTGCCGGTGACCGATCGCTCGGTCCTGTGGCAGGCCATCCGCCGGCTCGACGACGCCGGCATCGCGGTGGAGGAGATCTCCCTCCGGAGCCCGAGCCTGGACGAGGTGTTCCTCGCGCTCACCGGCCACCCGGCGGAGGAGGGCGAAGACGAGGGAACCCGGAGGAACTCGGAGGGGAGGCGCCGATGACCGCCGCGGCCGCAGCGCGAGGCGCGGGCGTCCTGCGGAACACGCTCACGATCGCGAGGAGGAACCTCCTCCACATCCGCTCGGACCCCGAGCAGCTCGTGGGGATGACGATCCAGCCGGTGATGTTCCTGGTGCTGTTCGTCTACGTGTTCGGGGGGGCCATCGCGGGGTCGAGCCGCGAGTACCTGCGGTTCGCGCTCCCCGGGATCCTGGTCCAGGGCACGGCCTTCACGCCGTTCACCACGGCCCTCGGCCTCCACAAGGACTTCCAGCAGGGGCTCGTCGACCGGTTCCGCTCGCTGCCCATGGCGAGGTCGGCGGTGGTCGGGGGGAGGATCGCGGCGGACGCCGTGCGGGTGGTCTGGGGGATCGCGGTCCTCACCCTGTTCGGCGTGCTGCTCGGGTTCCGCTTCGGCGCCGGCCCGGCCGAGGCGTTGGGCGCGTTCGCGCTCGTCACGGCGTTCGGGGTCACGATGTGCTGGCCGATGGCGTTCATCGGGGTCACGGCCGGGAGCCCGGAGGCGGTGAACACCTGGGGGTTCATGGTCGTGCTCCCCCTCACGTTCGCGAGCTCGGCGTTCGCCGCCCCGGAGACGATGCCCGGTTGGCTCCGGGCCTTCGCCGAGGTGAACCCGATCACCCAGGTGATCGACGCCGCGCGCGGGCTCATGCTCGGCGCACCGGTCGGGGGTTCCCTCGCGCGGTCCCTCCTCTGGCTCGCCGCGATCCAGGCGGTGTTCGCGCCGCTGGCGATCGCGCGCTACCGGGGGAGGACCTGAGCGAGCGGGCTGCCCCGGGCGCGGAGGGGGAGCGGGGCCCCCGTATACTCCCCGCCGTGGACCCCCGGGAGCTCGCCCGCGTCCTGGAGCGGAGGTTCGACGAGTACGTCGAGGCGCTCCGGGAGCTCGTGGACATCGACTCCGGCTCGTTCACGCCGGAGGGGGTGAACGCCGTCGCCGATCGCTGTCAGCGCCGGTTCGAGGAGGGGGGGTGGAAGGTGGAGCGGATCCCGCATCGGCCGCGGGGTGGGGGACCGCAGCTCGGTGATCTGCTGGTCGGGCGGCTCGAGGGATCGGGTGGGGCCCGGATCCTCATGATCGGCCACATGGACACGGTCTTCGACCCGGGGACCGCGGCCCGGCGCCCGTTCACGATCGAGGGTGGCGTGGCCCGGGGCCCCGGCGTCTCCGACATGAAGGGGGGGCTGCTCGCCGGGTTCTTCGCGGTGGAGGCCCTGCAGGAAGTAGGGTTCGACGGCTTCGGGCGGATCACCTACGTCTGTAACCCCGACGAGGAGATCGGGTCGCCGTTCTCCCGCGCCACCATCGCCGAGCTCGCGAAGAGCGAGACCGACGTCTCCTTGGTCCTCGAGAGCGCCCGGGCGAACGGCGACATCGTCTCGGCCCGCAAGGGGGTGACCGACTTCCGGATCGAGATCCTGGGGCGGGCGGCGCACGCCGGCGTGGAGCCCGAGAAGGGACGGAGCGCGATCCTGGAGGCGGCGCACAAGGTCGTGGCGCTCCAGGGGCTGAACGGGATGTGGCCGGGGGTCACGGTCAACGTCGGGGTGATCCGGGGAGGGACCCGGTCCAACGTGGTCCCGGAACGGTGCGAGCTCCACGTCGACCTGCGCTCCCCGGCGGAGGCGACCTTGGCGGCGGCGGAGGGGGAGGTCAGGCGGCTGTGCGGCGAGACGGTGGTCCCCGACGTGACGGTCCGGGTCGACGCCCACGCGTGGCACCGGCCGATGGAGAAGACCGAGGGGACGGCCCGGCTCGTGGCGATGGCCCGAGGGGTGGCGCGGGAGCTCGGGTTCGAGCTCCGCGACGCCGCCACGGGCGGGGCGTCCGACGCGAACACGACCGCCGCCGCCGGGGTCCCGACCCTCGACGGCCTTGGCCCGGTGGGGGGCGATGACCACTCGCCGGCCGAGTGGTTGGACCTCGCCTCGGTCGTCCCGCGGACGGCGCTGCTCGCGGGCCTGATCGCCCGGGCGGCGCAGGAGGACTGAGCGGGCGTGGGTCCGAGCGCGCCTCGCGCCCACATGGGGGTCATGCGGGAACGCATGGTAGCGTGCTCGCATCCCCAAGACCGTGCAGATCCGTGGTATCGACGACGAGGTCCACGCGGCCCTCCGCCCGTGACCGCGGGCGCTCCGGTCCGCGCCCTGGACGAGCTGCGCGGCGACCGGCCCGGTGCTCGTCGTTCACGCCTCCCGCCTGTAGGAGGTCGTCGTCGACGGGACGCGGAGGCGGTCCGCGCTCGACTCGCGCTCGACGAGGACCAGGCGGCGCCGCTCCGAGCATCCCTCACCCGCCCGGGTGATGGCATCCTCCGCCCCAGCCTCCCCACGCCGGGAGATGCGAGGTCCGGGACCCACGGGCATCCTCGGGTCGCGATGGAGGCGAGCACCGAGGTACGCAGGGGAGCGCGCTGCCCCGTCTGCGGGGGCGCGTTGGTGCCGACCATGGATCCCGCGGCGGCGGACTGCTGGGCCTGTCCCGACCCCGCCTGTCCCGTCACCGACGATCCCTCAGCCTGGATGGGCGGAGGCGAGTGAGGCGGCCGGTCGTCCCGCGCCGGCGAGGAGCCGGACGAGGTCGATCATCCGGTGGGCGTAGGCGACCTCGTTGTCGTACCAGGCCATCACCTGCACGACGTTCCCCGGCCCGGTCCTCGTGGCCCCCAGGTCCACCACCGCGGAGCGGGGGTCGCCGATGAGGTCGGAGGAGACCAGGGGCTCGTCGGTGGTCCCAACGATCGTGCCGAGGGCCGTGCCGGTCGCGGCCTCTCGGTAGCGGGCGTTCACCTCGTCGGCGTCGGCGCCGCCACGGACCGAGACCGAGAGGGCGAGGAGCGAGACGTCCGCCACCGGGACCCGTACCGCCATCGCGCCGAGGCGCCCTGCGAGGTGCGGCAGGACCTCCCCGAGCGTCCTGGCCGCCCCCGTCTTCGTCGGGACGATGTTCAGGGCCGCGGCCCGGGCGCGCCGGAGGTCGTCGTGGCTCCCGTCCACGAGCTCCTGGTCCCTGGTGTAGGCGTGGACCGTGGTTACGAACCCGCCCTCGATCCCGAGGGCCTCGTCGAGGATCCGGGCCACGGGGGCCAGGCACATCGTCGTGCACGAGGCTCCCGAGATCACCCGGTGCCGTTCGGGGTCGAGCGTCTCCTCGTTCGCCCCGAGGACGATCGTCGCGTCGACCCTCGGCGCCGGGGCCGTGATCAGGACCCGCTCCGCGCCGGCCCGGAGGTGACGGCGGGCGAGCTCGCCGTCGTTGAAGGCCCCCGTGGCCTCGACCACGACCTCGACACCCGCGCCGCGCCAGTCGGCCTCGGCCGGGTCCCGGTGGGCGGTGACGCGCACCGGGCGACCCTCCACGACGAGGCGCTCCTCCTCGGCCCGGACCTCGCCGGGGAAGCGACCGTGGACGCTGTCGTAGCGCATGAGGTGCGCCAGCATCGCGGGGTCGCTCCTGGTCGTGTTGATCGCGGCCAGCTCGAGGCCATCGGCGCCCGCGGCCAGGATCCGCGCGACGTGGCGGCCGATCCTCCCGAACCCGTTGATCCCGACCCGGACCGTCATCCGAGCACCCGCAGCGCCGCCTCGGCCACCCGCTCCGGGGTGAACCCGAGCTCGGCCATCACGACCGGACCGGGGGCGGAGGCTCCGAACCGGTCGAGCCCGACGACCGCCCCCCGATCGCCGACCCATCGCTCCCACCCCTGCGGGGCGCCGGCCTCCACCGCGACCCGCGCGCCGACGGCGGGGGGGAGCACGGCGTCGCGGTAGGCGGCTGGCTGCCGCTCGAACAGCTCCCACGACGGCATCGAGACCACGCGCACCCGGACGCCCCGGGCGGCGAGGAGGTCGGCGGCCTCGAGCGCGACGTGGACCTCGGACCCGGTGCCGATCAGGATGAGGTCGGGCGGGCCGGACCCGCCCGCCTCGGGTCCCCGCTCCGTGAGCACGTAGGCGCCGCGGGCGAGTCCCGCCGCCGACGCGAGCGCGCGCCGGTCCAGGGCGGGCAGCTCCTGGCGGGTGAGGACGAGCGCCGTGGGGCCCTCGGTCCGCTCGAGGGCCACCCGCCAGGACCACGCGGTCTCCGGTCCGTCGGCCGGGCGGATGACGACGAGGCCGGGGATCGCCCGGAGCGAAGCGAGGTGCTCGACCGGCTGATGGGTGGGCCCGTCCTCGCCGAGCCCGATCGAGTCGTGGGTGAAGACGTAGACCACCGGCTGCTCCATGAGGGCCGCGAGGCGGATGGACGGGCGGAGGTAGTCCGAGAACACGAGGAACGTGCCCCCGTAGGGCCGGAGCCCGCCGTGGAGGGCGATCCCGTTGAGGATCCCGCCCATGGCGTGCTCCCGGACGCCGAAGTGGAGGTAGCGGCCAGGGCGACCCGGCCGGAACGGTTCCTCCCCGGGGAGGGCGGTCCCGTTGGACTCGGTGAGGTCCGCCGAGCCCCCCACGAGCTCCGGGAGGTGCGGGGCGAGCGAGGCGAGAACCTTCGCCGATGCCTTCCGGGTCGCCGTCGCGCCGTCGGGTTCGGCGAGGCGGTCCTCCCACCCCGTCGGGAGACGGCGGGCCATGACCCGGTCCCACTCGGCGGCGAGGTCCGGTCGCGCCTCGCGCCATGCCGTGAACCGCTCGACCCAGGACGCCCGGAGCCGAGCCCCCCGCTCCGGGACCTCGGCGAAGCGGGCGCGGACCTCGGCGGGCACGTGGAACGGCTCGGCGGGCCAGCCGATCCGCTCCTTCCACGCCGCCACCTCCTCGGGCCCGAGGGGCGCGCCGTGGGCCGCCGCCGTGCCGGCCTTCGTGGGCGCCCCCTCGGCGATCGTGGTCGGGACGATGATGAGCGACGGGCGGTCGCTCTGGGCCACGGCGGCCTCGAGGGCCAGGGCGATGGCATCCAGATCCCGGCCGTCCTCCACCCGGTCGACGCGCCAGCCGTAGGCGCGGAAGCGGGCCCCCACGTCCTCGGAGAAGGCGAGGTCCGTCGGCCCGTCGATCGTCACCCGGTTGTCGTCGTAGAGGACGACGAGCCGGCCGAGCCGGAGGTGCCCGGCGAGCGAGGCGGCCTCGTGGGAGATCCCCTCCATCAGGTCCCCGTCGGAGCAGATCGCGAACACCCGGTGATCGACGATCCCGAGGCCCTGGGGGTCGAAACGGGCGGCGAGGAGGCGCTCGGCGATGGCCATGCCGACGGCGTTGGCGAGGCCCTGGCCGAGGGGGCCGGTGGTGGTCTCGACGCCCGGGGTGAGCCCGTGCTCGGGGTGGCCGGGGGTCCGGGAGCCCCAGCTCCGGAACCGGCGCAGCTCCTCCATGGGCAGGTCGTAGCCCGAGAGGTGGAGCAGGGCGTAGAGGAGCATCGAGGCGTGGCCGGCGGAGAGGACGAACCGGTCCCGGTCGGGCCACGCAGGATCCGCCGGGTCGTGGCGGAGGAACCGGGTCCACAGGACGTAGGCGGCCGGGGCGAGCCCCATCGGCGCTCCGGGGTGCCCGGAGCGGGCATGCTCGACGGCGTCCACCGCGAGCGCGCGGATCGCGTTCACGCACAGGAGATCGAGGTCGGTGGCGATCGCCCCGGTCGTCATGCGAAGGCCTCCACGTGCGCGAGGACCGTCCGGAGCTGCCGCACGGCCTCCGCCGGCCCGGCGGGGTGGCCGGTGATGGCCGAGCCCACCACGAAGGCATCGGCGCCCGCCCGCCGGGCGCCCCCGATCGTCGCCGGCCCTATCCCCCCGTCGACCTCGAGGGCCGTGTCCGTCCCCTCGCGATCGATCAGGTCGCGGGCCTCGGTGATCTTCCGCTCCATCGGCGCGAGGTAGGCCTGGCCGCCGAACCCGGGGTCCACGGTCATCACGAGCAGGAGGTCCACGGCGTGGAGGACGTGTCGCACCGCCTCCAGCGGCGTGGCCGGGTTCAGCGCGACGCCCGCGGCGGCACCCAAGGAGCGGATGCGGGCGAGGGTCCGGTGCAGGTGCCGGGCCGCCTCCGCGTGCACGATGACCGTGGCGCACCCCGCTCCGACGAACGGTTCCAGCCAGGGATCGGGGTCCTCCACCATCAGGTGGGCCTCGAACGGCAGGCCCGTGTGGGGTCGGCAGGCGGCGACCACGGCGGGGCCCACGGTGAGGTTCGGCACGAACCGACCGTCCATCACGTCCCACTGGATCCCGTCGACGCCGGCGGCCTCCAGCTCGGCCGCGGCGGCGCCGAGGCGGGCGTGGTCCGCCCCGAGGGCGGAGGCCACGATGCGGGCCGGCCTCATGCTCCCGCTCCGAGGTTCCGCTGCAGGGCTCCCCAATCGGCCAGGAACCGCTCCAGGCCGAGGTCGGTGAGGGGGTGCCGGACGAGCTGCTGCAGCACGCCGAAGGGCATCGTCGCGATGTGCGCCCCGGCGCGTGCCGCCTCGACCACGTGCATCGGGTGGCGGAGGCTCGCGGCGAGGACCTCCGTCCGGTAGCCCTGGGCGCGGTAGATCTCGCAGATGTCCCGGAGCACGCGCATCCCGTCGGCCGCCACGTCGTCCAGGCGTCCCAGGAACGGGCTCACGAACGTCGCTCCGGCCTCGGCGGCCAGGATGGCCTGCGCCGGCGAGAACACGAGGGTCATGTTCACGGGGATCCGCTCTCGGGCCAGGGCCGCCGTGGCGGCGAGACCCTCGGGGGTGCAGGGGCACTTCACGACGATGTTGGGGGCCCAGGAGGCGTAGGTCCGCCCCTCCTCGACCATCCCCGCCGTGTCGGTCGCGATGACCTCCATCGAGACCGGCCCCGGCACGATCGCGCAGATCTTCCGGAGGGCGGCCTCAGGGTCCGCGTGCCCCGCCTTGGCGAGCAGGGTCGGGTTCGTCGTGCATCCCCCGAGCACGCCCCAGCGGGCGGCCTCCTCGATCTCCCCGATGTCCGCGGTATCCACGTAGATCTTCACGGCGCACCTCCCGGATCGCATCGTCCGGCCCTCCGCGGAACGGCGCCACCTCCCGCCGCGGGGTCCGGGGGAGGAACCTCGCCTCCCCCCACCGCCCCGTGCCATCCCTCCCGCGGGGGAGGACGGCCTCCCGCCGGCTTCATCCAGGCAGGGGGAGCCGATCCTGGAGCTGGCCTCCGACCATCGGTCCGGCAGGTTCGCGCCCCGGTCTGCGATCGGGCCGAGGATCCGTGGTGGTGGAGGGCGAGCTAGCTCAGGAGGCCGCCGCGGAGGGCGATGGCGACCGCGTGGGCGCGGTCCTTCGCGCCGAGCTTCCGGAGGATCGCCTTCACGTGCGTCTTCACGGTGTCCTCCGAGATGTAGAGCGCCTCCCCGATCTCGCGGTTGTCGAGGCCCTTGGCGAGGTGCGCCAGGACCTCGCCCTCCCGCTGGGTGAGCCCGAGGTCGGCGCCGGGCCAGGACTTCCCCCCGCGAAGGGCCGCGGCCCGGAGGGCGATCCTGCCTCCCAGGGCCGGATCTACGACGACCTCCCCACCCATCACCGTCTGGAGGATGCGGACGATGTCCTCCGGGGTGGCCTTCTTCAGCATGTACCCCCGCGCCCCGGCCCGCAGCGCCTCGAAGATGTACTGCTCGTCCTCGTAGACCGTGAGGAACACCACGCGGACCTCGGGGTGGCGCTCGGTGATCGTGCGGCACGCGTCGAGGCCGCTCGAGCGCTGGAGCCGGAGGTCGAGGAGGACGACGTCGGGGCGCGTCTGGGCGATCACGACCAGCGCGCGATCCAGGTCCTCGGCCTCGCCGACGATCTCCAGCTCCTGGACGTCGTGGAGCATCGAACGGAGACCCTCCCGGACGATCCGGTGGTCGTCGACGATCACCACGCGGATGGGCTGGCTCCCCGTGGCACCCTCGTGGGTCGGAGCGCCAGCGGTCACCGCCGCACCTCCGCGGGCTGACAGGGGATCCGGACCTCCAGCCGGGTTCCCCGACCCGGCTCGCTCGCCACCTCGAGCGTCCCGCCGGCGAGGCTCGCCCGCTCCCGCATGCCGGTGAGGCCGAACGAGATCCGGCCCGGGGAGGACGCCGTAGCGTCGAAGCCCCGCCCGTCGTCCTCGACCACGAGGACGACGTCGTCGCCCTCCTGCCGGAGCGCGATCCGGACCCGCGACGCCTCCGCGTGCTTGCGGACGTTCGTGATCGACTCCTGGGCGATCCGGTACAGGGCGACCTCGTGGTGGGGCGGGAGCGAGATGGTCTCGGGGAGCTCCAGCTCCAGTTCCAGCCCCTCGAGCTGGCGCGCGGCAAGGGTGCGGAGGCTCGGGACGAGCCCGAGGTCGTCGAGGATCGAGGGGCGGAGGTCGTAGATGGCGGCCCGGGCCTCCTCCAGAGCCTCGTCGACGAGCTCGCGGGCCCTCGCCAGCTCGGCCTCCGCGCGGTCGGGGTCGCTCCGGAGCGCGCGGAGGGCTGCCTGGAGCCGGTACCACACCGAGACCATCTGCTGGGTCACGCCGTCGTGGATCTCGGTCGCCACCCGACGTCGCTCCTCCTCCTGGGCCTCGATCGTCCTGCGCATGAGCGCCTCGAGCTCCGCCTCCTTCTCCGCCAGGGCCCTGAACAGGTGGGCCCGCTCGATCGCGCCCGCCACGAGGGAGGCGGTCATGCGGAGGAACGCCACGTCGTCCGGGGAGAAGTCCCGCCGCTCCCGGGAGTGCACGTTGAACACCCCGACGAGGCTCCCCGAGCGCGAGACCACCGGGACCGAGAGCATCGACGTGAACTCCTCGCCGCGCAGCTCCGGGATGTACTTGTAGCGTGGGTCGGCCCACTTGTCCTCGGGGATGGTGACCACCTGCCGGTGCTGGGCGACCCAACCGGCGACCCCCTCCCCGAGGCGGAGGGTGATCCTCCCCACCACGTCCTCGAAGCCGGCGGTCGCGGCCCGCAGGACGAGACGCTCCTCGGCGGGATCCCACAGATGCAGGAAGCAGGCATCGCCGCCGGTGGCCTCGGTGACGACCTCGACGGTCGCCCGCAGCACGGCGTCGAGATCGACGTTGGTAGCGATCTCGTCGATCACCCTATGGAGGAGGCGCCGCTCCGCGTCGACCCTTCCCTTCATCGTGCCCGCTCCCCGCCGGTGGCGACCCGGAGCGTACACGGTCGGCCGCCCTCGATGGAGCCCCTCCCGCCGAGCACGGAACGACCGCTTCGGCCCGCCACGGCTCAGTCGGAGTCCGGGATCCAGTCGTCCCGGAGGTGTTGGAACGCGTGGCGGAGCTCGTCGAGGTGGTAGGTGACGAGCTCGTCGCCCTCCCAGACCGCGCCGAGGACCTCCGCCTGGCTCGGATCGAACATCCCCGGAGGCTCCGCGCCGGTCCACTGGAAGCCGGCCCAGCCGTCGGACCTCCGCCGGCCCAGGACGACGCGTCGCCCCATGGCTCAGCCGCGCACGGGGATCGCGCGATCCGTGCGGCCACCGTCGCCCCGGTAGACGCCCCCTTCGAAGACCCGGCTGGCCAGGATGTCTTCGGCCTCGATGGTCACGAGGTCCTTCTTCGTGAGCCGTCTCCCCCGCCTGGCCGCCTCGTACAGCCGGACGGCCTGTCGCATCCGTGCGCGGTCGAGGGCGTTGCGGACGCTCCGACCGTTGGCGAACCGTGGCTGCTCCATGCGCTCCCGCAGGTACCGCTCGAAGGCGCGCTCCGCGTCCGCCGAGAAGCGGTAACGTTGCTGCTCGAGCATCAGCCGGGCGATGTCCAAGAGCTCCTCCAGCCGGTAGTCGGGGAAGTCGATGTGGTGGGCGATGCGCGAGGAGAGCCCGGGCACGTCGGAGAAGAACCGGTCCATCTGCTCCTTGTACCCGGCCATGATGACCACGAGGTCGGCACGCTGGTTCTCCATGACCTCGAGGAGGATCTCCACGGTCTCCTGGCCGTAGTCCCGCTCGTTGTCGACCCGGTAGATGTGGTAGGCCTCGTCGATGAACAGGACGCCGCCCATCGCCCGCTTGATGACCTCGCGGGTCTTCGGCGCGGTGTGGCCCACGTACTGCCCGACCAGATCGTCGCGGCTCACCGCGACCAGGTGGCCCTTCCGCACGTAGCCGAGGGCGTACAGGATCTCCCCCATCCGCCTGGCCACGGTCGTCTTCCCCGTGCCCGGGTTCCCCGTGAAGCACATGTGGAGGGTCGGGGGGTCCGCCTCCAGGTTCAGGGTGCGGCGGAGGCGGTCCACCACGAGCAGCGACGCGATCTCCCGGATGCGGCCCTTCACCTCGTGCAGCGCCACGAGGTCGCGGTCGAGCGCCGCGAGGACCTCCTCCACGCGGGAGTCCTGGACCACCGCCCGCACGTCGACCTCGAGGTCATCGGGGATCTCCCGCAGGGGGTCCGCGAGGTCTCGGAACCGGGCATCGACCTCGGCGCGTCCGAACCGGCGGGAGACGTCCTCCCGCATCCCTGGTCCCGCCGGGGGGGGTCCGGTGGACGTCTCGCGACCGGACCATCCGAGGCCCTTGGTCACCATGGCCGGCGGGACCTCGCGGCCGGCGTCGGTCATCGGGCGCCTCCCGCGCCGCCGTTCGCGTACCGCTCGCCGTGGGGTCGGTCCGCCGCGTAGGGGTGCAGCGTGTACCGGATGGTGCGGTCGTGGGCCTCCTGGCGCTCCAGGCGGAACCCCGGTTCGTGCGGCGGGCGGTGGACGATGAACTGCAGCGCCGTCGTCATCCTGGTGAGCCTGGGGTCGTAGAGGCTCACGCGGATGTAGTGGTTCGGGAACGCCTCGCGGCACCGGCGCACCTCGTGGAGCGCGGCCGCCGGGTCCTGGATGTCGAACATCGGCATGCCCCACATGTGCCAGTAGACGTTGCGGGGGTGCGGATCGTCCGTGAACTCGATGGCGACCGCCCACCCGTTGTCGATCCCGTACCGGATCTGGGCCGCGATCTCCTCGTCGGTGAGGTCCGGCAGGTAGGAGAACGTCCCCTGCGTGATCCGCACACCCGTGCTCATCCCGTGGCCTCCTCGTTCGTCATGACGTCGGTGTCGGGGTGACCGCGACGTCCGGGGTGTCGGTCGGCTCGAAGTCGAAGGTCACGTCGCCCCAGACGTCGAGGGCCGCCGCGAGCTCGGGCGAGCGCCGGGCCGCCGCCTTGAGGATGTCGGGCCCCTCGCGCAGGAAGTCCCGGCCCTCGTTGCGCGCCTTGATCATCGCCTCCACCGCGACCCGGTTGGCGGTCGCGCCGGCGGCGATGCCCATGGGGTGCCCGATCGTGCCCCCGCCGAACTGGAGCACGACGTCCTCGCCCAGGTAGTGGAGGAGCTGGTGCATCTGCCCCGCGTGGATCCCGCCCGAGGCGACCGGCATCACCCCAGGCATGTGGATCCAGTCCTGGTCGAAGTAGTGGCCGAGGGCCGGGTTCGTGGCGTTGAAGTCCTCGCGGCACGTCGCGTAGTAGCCGCGGACGGCGCCGGGGTCGCCCTCGAGCTTGCCCACCACGGTCCCCGCGTGGATGTGGTCGACCCCGAGCATCCGGCACCACTTGGCGATCACCCGGAAGTTGACCCCGTGGGTCTTCTGCCGCGTGAAGGTGGCGTGGCCGGCCCGGTGGAGGTGGAGGATCACCCCGTTCCTCCGCGCCCACCTCGACATCGAGTGCATCGCGGACCACCCGATCGTGAGGTCGATCATGATGATCACCGTGCCGAGCTCCTTGGCGAACTCGGCCCGCTCGTAGATGTCCTCCATCGTGGCCGCCGTCACGTTGAGGTAGTGGCCCTTGATCTCCCCGGTCTCCTCCATGGCCCGATGGACCGCCTCCATGCAGTACAGGTACCGGTCCCGCCACCGGTCGAAGGGCTGGGAGTTCATGTTCTCGTCGTCCTTGGTGAAGTCCAGCCCGCCCCGGAGCGCCTCGTACACGACCCGCCCGTAGTTCCGGGCCGACAGCCCGAGCTTCGGCTTCACCGTGCACCCGAGCAGGGGCCGCCCGTACTTGTTCAGCATCTCCCGCTCGACCACGATCCCGTGCGGGGGGCCCTGGAACGTCTTCAGGTACTCGGGGGGGATCCGCAGGTCCTCGAGCCGCAGGGCTCGGAGCGCCTTGAACCCGAAGACGTTGCCGATGATCGACGACGCCATGTTGGGGATCGAGCCTTCCTCGAACAGATCGAGCTTGTAGGCGATGTAGGCGATGTACTGCTGGGGATCGGTGCCGGGGACCGGCTCCACCCGGTAGCACTTGCCCTGGTAGTTCTCGTAGGCGGTGAGCCGGTCCGTCCACACGACCGTCCAGGTCGCCGTGGAGGACTCTCCCGCCACCGCCGCCGCCGCCTCCTCCGGCTCGACGCCGGGCTGCGGGATGAGGCGGAAGGCGGCGAGGACGTCGGTGTCGGCCGGCTCGTAGTCGGGCCGCCAGTACCCCATCTCCTTGTAGGGGATCACGCCCGCCGCGAAGCGGTCCCGTCGCGACCGTCCTCGATCACCCGTGCCGGCCATCTCCGTCCCTCCAGCCATCTCGACGCCCCCCACGCTAGCCCCCCGACATCCAAAGGACAAGTAAATCTTCTTGAAGTATCGTTAGGACCTACTTAAACTCACGCGCGTGACGTTCCACCAGCTGAAGACGTTCCTCGCGGTGGCCGAGGCCGGTTCGATCCGGGGCGCGGCCGCGGCCCTCGTCGTGACCGAGCCCTCGGTCTCGGCGACGATCGCCCAGCTCAGCCGCGAGCTCGGGGTCGAGCTGACCGAGCGCGTGGGGCGCGGGATCCGCCTCACCGAGGCGGGGAGGGAGTTCGCGCGCTACGCGGCACGGATCCTCGGCCTCGCCGACCGCGCCGTCCGGGCCACCCGGGAGGTGGCCGGGGGCGCCGGGCACCTGCGGCTGGCCGCCGTCACGACCGCCGGGGAGTACGTCCTCCCCCCGATCCTCGCCTCCTTCCTCCAGGCGCACCCGGGCCTGCGCATGTCGATCGAGATCGGTAACCGCGCGAGCACGCTCTCCCGGCTCGTCAACGAGGAGGTCGACCTCGCGCTCGGCGGTCGCCCGCCCGATCGGGCCGGGATCGTCGGCGAGGCGGTCCGCGAGAACCTCCTCGTCGTGGTGGGGTCCCCCGACCACCCGCTGCGGGGGAAGCGGGGATGGGATCCGCGCCTGCTCTCGGGGGAGACGTGGCTGATGCGCGAGCCCGGCTCGGGGACCAGGCAGAACGCCGAGGAGTTCCTCGCCGCGAACGGCATCGAGCCGGGATCGATCATGAACGTGGGGAGCAACGGAGCCATCAAACGCGCCGTCTCCCTCGGGCTCGGGGTGACCCTCATCTCCCTCGATGCGGTGGCCGAGGAGCTCGCCGCCGGTGAGCTCGCGCAGCTGCGGGCCCGCGGCACCCCCCTGCGGCGTTCCTGGTACGCGCTCTACCGCGACGACGCCCCGCTCCCGTCGAGCGCGAGGACCTTCCTCCGCCTCCTCCGCTCGGTCCGCTCGCGCGACGCCGCGCCCGGGGGAGCCGCGGACGGGCGGTAGGCCCGGCCCGACCTCTTGGGATCTGGGAGCCAGGCCGGGCCGGTCCCGCCCCCCCAGGCCGCACGCCCCCAGCCCGCTCGCAGGAGCGCGGGGACGAGACGGCGTCCCGCGCCCCCCTGCCCTTCGTTCGATCGGGGCGGGAGCTTCATTAGGAGTAGATCTAATGGAATGAACGAAACTTGTCATTGAGGCTCAAGCGAGCCCCATGTACGCTGCCGTCCACACGGCCGGGGGACGTGAGCGGCGGGCCGGGAACACCCGGTCCGCCGCAACGACGAGGGACCGGAGGACGTGGTGCGCGGCATCCGACCCCGGAGGCTCCGCAGGCTCGTTCACCCCGCTCGGGCCGTGGCCCTCGGGGGGACGACGCGATACGAGCCCTCGGGCACGCTGATCATCGACCGCCGGGAGGCCGAGGCGCTGGTGCAGCACGAGGCGCTGGCATCGGTCCGCGTCTCGGTCGTCTCCCCTGGCGAACGCGCCCGCATCGTCAAGGTGCTCGACGCGGTCGAGCCCCGGGCCGCCGCCGCGCCCGGCCTGTTCCCCGGGCTCCTCTGCCCCGCCACGACGACCTGTCCCGACGAGGTGCACGTGCTGCGCGGCGCCGCGGTCGTGGTGGCCGGGAGGCTCCCGCGGGCCCAGGAGGCCATAGTCGAGATGTCGGGGCCCGCGGCGGAGCTGTCGCCCCTCGGGCAGACGCACAACGTCGTCATCGAGTTCGATCCCCCGTCCAGGGTGCCATGGGAGGAGGTCGACGGGGCGCTGCGGCGCGGGGCGCTACGCCTGGCGCTCCGCCTCGCCGAGGCCGCCCTCGAGGCCGCCCCCGAGGCCGTCGAGGAGCTCGTCACGCCCACCAGTCACGGGGCCGATGGATCGCTGCCGCGCGTGGGCGTGATCACGAACGTCCAGACGCAGGGGGCGTTCAAGGACGTGCTCGTCTACGGGAGGACGATGGCGGACGCGCTGCCCACCCTCATCGACCGCAACGAGTTGGAGCGGGGAGCGGTGGTCAGCGCCCAGTACGGCCACCCCGCCTTGCGGAACCCCACGTACCTCTACCAGAACCACCCCGTGGTCGAGGCGCTGCGACGCCGCGATGGCCGCGAGCTGCGCTTCGCGGGGCTCGTCCTTTCCCCCGAGCCGGTCGATCAGGAACGGAAGGCCCTGGTCTCGGCCCACGCCGCGGCCGTATGCCTGGCGGCGGGCTTCGACGGGGTGATCGTCACGAAGGAAGGGGGCGGGAACGCCGACGCGGACGCCTCCCTCAAGATGGACCGCCTCGAGGAGCTCGGGATCGCCAGCGTGGGACTCTTCGCGGAGATGTCGGGGTCCGACGGGACGGGCCCGCCCCTCGTCGTCCCCCCGACCCGGGCCGCGGGCATGGTGAGCACGGGGAACTACGACGAGCGTGTGCGGCTGGAGCGCGTCGAGCGGGTCCTGGGGGGCCAGCGCATCGACGTGGCCGACGCCGACGCCGACGCCGAGCTCGAGGTTCCCATGGCCGTGATGTGCGGGGCGCTCAGCTCGCTCGGCTGGGGTCGGCTCACCTGTCGGGAGGTGAACGTTCCGTGCGCATCGTCCACTACCTGAACCAGTTCTTCGCCGGCGTCGGCGGCGAGGAGGCGGCGAGCAGCCCCCCGGTCTGCGCTCGGAGCCGGTCGGGCCTGGCCTCCTGCTGCAGCAGCTGCTGGCGCCCGACCACGAGATCGTGGCCACCGCGTGGTGCGGGGATGACCACGCGGTCACGGAGCCGGGCGCGATCGACGAGATCGTGCGCCTGGCCCAGCAGGCAGGAGGCGAGGTCATCGTGGCGGGACCCGCCTTCGGGAGCGGCCGGTACGGGGTGGCCTGCGCGCGGGTGGCGGCCGCCGCCGCGCGCGCGGGGCTGCGGGCGGTGGCCGCGATGCACCCCGACAACCCGGGCCTCGAGGAGGGGGCACCGGTCGTGGTCGCCTCGGGATCCACCGCACGCGACGCCCGGAGCTCCTGCGAGCGCCTGGCGGCGGCGCTGCGGAAGCTCCTCGCCGGGGCGGCGCTCGGTCCGGACGACGGGCTCCTGACCCGGCCGCGGCGCGCGACGGTACGCGCCCCCGCGCCTGCCGCCGAGCGAGCCGTCGACCTCCTCCTGGCCCGGCTCGCCGGTGATGACCGGGCCACCGAGATCCCCCCGCCCGCCGCGGCGGCGGTCGATGCGGCCGCTCCCGTGGACCCCTCGACCGCCGTGATCGCGCTCCTCACGGAGGGAGGGCTCGTGCCGGCCGGGAACCCCGACCGGCTCGAGTCGGCCCGGGCGAGCCGCTGGCTGCGCTACCGCATCGCCGGCTCGTCCGCGCTGGAGCCGGGCCGCTGGGAGTGCATCCACGGGGGGTTCTCCGTGACCTGGGCGAACGCCGATCCGAACCGGATCGTGCCGCTCGACGCGGCCGTGGAGCTCGCCGCCGAGGGTCGGATAGGCAGGCTCCACGCCGAGTACCTGGTCACCGTGGGCAACGGCACCTCGGTCGCGGCGGCCCGGCGGTTCGGCGTCGAGTGGGCCGCCGAGCTGCGCAAGGCCGGGGTCCAGGCGGCGATCCTCACGGCCACCTGAGGGACGGGGACGCGTTGCGGGTCAACGCTGGCGATCGAGCTGGAGCGAGCGGGGGTGCCCACGGCGCTGCTGTGCAACCTCGACCCCATCGCCCGCCGCGCGGGGGTGCCACGGATCGTGAAGACGCGGGGGATCCCCTACCCCGCGGGGGACCCCAGCCTCGAGGCGGGGGAGGAGCGGATGTGGCGTCGCGGGCTGTGTGAGACGGCGCTCCGCGCCCTCGCCACGGCCGTGTCGGGCCCCACGGTGTTCGAGACCACGTCGGAGGCGGCGCGCTGATGCCCGCCCCGGTCGTCGTCGCCGCGACCACGGTGCTCGCCCACATCCCCGGCCTCGTCCCGCTGGGCTCGAAGCCGTCGCGGGAGCTTCGGCGCGATCCATCGCTCGCTGAGCCGCTGCGTGCCCGGCTGCGCCCCTTCGACGACGCGCTCGGCTACCCGCCGCACCAGGCGTTCCTGGGCAGGATCCATCCCCGGCGCCTGCCTTCCAGGCCCTGGGTCGGTCAGCGCCTCGAGGGCGCCACCCGGTTCGGCGGGGCGGGTGAGCTCATGCCCGAGGTGGAGTTCATCGGCCTCATGGCGGCGGTGGACGACTTCGGCCTCCTCACCCTCGAGCCGGCCGTGGCCGAGGCGGCGGGCGCGGCGCTCGGGCGCCACCCGCTGGCCCGGGCGATGGCGCTCGACCGCGTCGCCGCCTCGGCCGGCGACGCGGAGGCGGTCGGGGCCGAGGCGGGGGCGCTCGTGCTGCGAGGGGTCGACGGCAGCGTGACCGGTGCGGTGCGGCGGGCGCACGACGTCGACGAGGCGCTGGCAGCGCCGGTGCTGTTGGAGAACCTCGCCTGCAAGGCCACGGGGACGCTGGCGCTGCTCCACCTCCTCCACGACCACGGCATCGATCCCGGCTCGATCGACTACGTGATCTCCTGCGGGGAGGAGGCGGTGGGCGACCGCTACCAGCGTGGTGGCGGGAACATGGCCAAGGCGATCGCGGGCGCCTCCGGGCTGGTCCGTGCCAGCGGTGCGGACATCAAGGACTTCTGCGCGGCGCCCATCCCCGCGCTCGTGGTGGCGGCGAGCCTCGTCGCCGCGGGAGCCTTCGACCGGGTGGCGGTGGTCGCGGGCGGCTCGCTGCCGAAGCTCGGGATGAAGTTCCAGGGGCACCTGCGGGCCGGCCTCCCCGTCCTCGAGGACGTGCTGGGGGGCCTGGCGGTCCTCGTGGGCCCCGACGACGGCCGCTCGCCGCGGGTCCGGCTCGATGTCATCGGTCGGCACCGCGTCGGCGACGGGGAGGCGAACGCTCGGATCATGGAGGCGCTCGCCGTCGAGCCCCTCGTGCGCGCGGGGCTGCGGATGCTCGAGGTCGACGACTACGCGACCGAGCTCCACAACCCCGAGATCACCGAGCCCCAGGGCTCGGGGAACGTCCCCGCGCGCAACTACCGCGCGATCGCGGCCCTGGCTGCCCGGAGGCGGGAGATCGGGCCGGGGGAGATCGAGGCGTTCATCGATGCGCGGGGCATGCCTGGCTTCGCCCCCACCCAGGGCCACTTGGGATCGGGTGCCTGCTACCTCCCCCACGCGTTGCGCCGCTTGACGGCGGACGAAGATCCCGCCGAGCGCGTGCTGCTCCTCGCCAAGGGGAGCCTGTTCCTGGGGCGGATGTGCCAGGCCTCCGACGGGATGAGCGTGCTGTTGGAGCGGAACCGATCGGCCGGGAGGTGAGGATGGGATCGGTGGTGGAGGCGACGGCGGAGACGTTCCGGGAGGCGGTGTCGGCCGGCACGGTGCTCGTGGACGTCTGGGGACCGCACTGCGCGCCCTGCCTGGCGCTCATGCCCCACGTCGAACGACTGGCCGCCGAGCGACCGGAGCTGACCGTGGTGAAGCTCGATGCGACGAAGGCCCGTCGGCTGTGCATCGACCTGCGGATCGCGAGCGTCCCGGCGTTCCTCATGCTCGTCGAGGGGCGCGAGATCGCACGCCTCGCGGAGCGGCCCCCCTCGCCCGAGCGGCTGCGGGCATGGGTGGACGCGACCCTCGGGTCGGTGAGGAACGACGCGGTCGGGAAGGAGGAGGTGAGCTGAT